>Ga0209249_1000944_pt1 | contig 31064 bp, 31 predicted proteins | sample SaaInlV_200m_DNA_4_FD_184653 | JGI IMG/M metagenome (GOLD analysis project Ga0209249, IMG submission 184653) | Marine microbial communities from expanding oxygen minimum zones in the Saanich Inlet - SI037_S3LV_200m_DNA (SPAdes) (version 2) | ecosystem: Environmental > Aquatic > Marine >...
ATAGTTACAGCAACGATAATCCAGGGTGCTTTTAAAAATTTCCTTAATAACTTTTCCATATTCTTATTGATGTTTGTTAATATTCACTAACGTTTGATTGACAAAAAAACCCACTTTATTGCAAGTGAGTCTTATACTATTATTATAGCAATTTTGCTTTAGTTGTAGGTTTTGGCGCTTTTACGACAAGTATTCTTGCTACTTCAGTTGTATTGTTTGAAATGCAATGAGGTATATCTTTTGGACTTTCCACAAGACAATCGGCACCGACAATTTGTTTTTCATCTCCCACTAAAATTTCAGGGTTTCCTTCTAATATATAGAAGAATACATCTACTGGTGTAATGTGTGGCTTCAGGCTTTCTCCCGGATTCAATGTAATATGAACAGCCTGGGCAGTCTCTTCATCATATAATTTTCTCACATCTAACTTATGAGGTGTGTCAGTGATTTCAGTCTCAACGACTTTAGTTACTTTCATTTCTTTACTATTAATTTTATTGATTCAACAAGTTGTTGGCCTTCAAGTGGTAAATCAAACGAAAAACCTGAGAATTGCCATTTCTTAATAAATAGTCTCAGGCTTCCCATGATTACAATGGAAAGGTTTTTCGCATCCATGTCGGAGCGCAATTCACCACTATTTTGACCCTCTGTTATTATTGCTGTAAGAATTTGATCATTTTTATTGATAACCTCCGAAATCTTTTCAATAAGCATGGGTTCGTTCCTGAAAATTTCTTCAGCAAAAATTACGGATACCAACGAAGGTGTTGTAGAAAATGACGTAAAATGACGTGTGAACAAATGCTCTATTTTGTCGATGGCTTTGTCATTGTTGTTTAATTCCTTTTTAAATATCTGCTCTGTATTATCCTTGAAAAACTCAAGAATTGAAATTAGTATCTGGATTTTATTATCGAAATGCCTGTATATAGCAGGTTCGCTTATGCCAATTTTCTTTGAAAGGTTTTTAATGGTCAGACCTTGAATCCCTTTTTCAGTAATCAGTTCCAAGGCTGCTTCCACTATTTCCTTTTGTCTATCTGTTTGCATTTTTAAAAAATATTTTATCTATCAAGCTTATTTTAACAATTTGCCGTTAGTATTGAGAATACAAAGTTAGTTAATATTCACTAACTTCCAAATATTTCTTTAATAATTCTTTTCTATCTCAAACAAATGTTAGTTAAACTAAATTATTGGATCAAAAAAATCGATAATTTAATTGCAACAAAAATAAGATGTTAAAGATATATGATACTAACTTTTATCATTTTATTGCCCTCTAAATTAAAAGAGGCTTTTGAAAACGTAGGCCTATTTAATAAACCTATTGATGTAAAATTAGAAAAACCAATTCCCTCAATTGGCAATAATAATCCTTTCTTTATCTTACCATCATTATTTTCATCGTGCAGAATATTTACAGCATATTGTCCACGTGGTAAGTTCTTAAATGTTACTGATGATTTCCCATTTACAATTTCCTTTTTTAACAATTTATAGTATTTCTTAAAATCGTCATCAGGAATTGAACCATTATTATTATATAATGTAAACTGTAACATTCCTTCTGAATTTCGCAGATTAGTAACATTAATTGTCAACGAATAGGAGTCTTTGCTTGTCGAAAATGCAGAGAGTAAAACGACTGCTACTGCAATATAAATTACATTTCTTAAATTTTTCATCTGTTTATAATTTGATTTTAAATGGTCAGATGGAACTCGCATTATAATCATTCTCTTGTGTGAGAAAAATTTTACTCATGCTTGTTTCATAAATTTTTATTTATCTGTTTGGATTTTTTAATTTCCAGGGACAGTCCTACAGGTAACGAAGTTGCCTGATTTAACTTCTATCCCTGATATATCAATATATTTAATACTCGAAGACAAGTATGCCCCATCTACCGTTTTAATAAATATTTTTTGTAATTCAATAAACTTCCCGTTTACTGTTGTATAGGCTTTTATATTAGAATTTCCAGCTAATTTTTTTAATAATATTTTTTGTTCCGGGTAGCTAACTATAGTTAGATTGTATGTAAGATTCTTTTTATCTATTAATTCAGTTATTACGCCATAAGCATATTTTCTTTGAATGAATGAAAGGTCTTCTTTTCTACCATCTTCTTCGTATCTAATCCAATATGGAATAATAGGATTATCAATATTTAACTTCCCGTAATTATCATTATTTAAATCATAAACTATTGTATTCGTATTCATAGAGCGCTGAATATAAAATAAATGTTTTTCGGTTTTTGGTGGTTTCGGATATTGTTTTGATGATTTCTGACCATATGTATCATTTCTAATAGTAGGATATATAATTAAAATAATAAAAAACATGATGATTTTATTTCTAATTCCATTTTTATTCATGATTTTTCTCTTATTTATAGATATTAAAAATCAAATCTAAATCTCACTCTTATCCCTATGTCTGAGACATTTGGATTGTCCAAGTAAGTAAATCGTTTTACCAAATCAACTCTAAAAAACTTAAATATATTTTCAACCCCCACACTTCCTTCTATATATGGATCTTTTTCAAGAAAAAATGTAGTTTTATTCCCTAAATAATCGACTGGAAATTTGAATAAGTCCGGACTATATTCGGGGTTATTATCTTTACTTAATGTTCCGTATAAAATTTTAACGCTGGCAACTTCTCTTAATTTCAATTTTTTCAGTACTGGAATTTTGTTGAAAATAAATCCGTAAAAATGATGATCAATATTTAATGAAGTATAATTGTCACTAACAAATTCGAGAAAATTCATCAGGTTATATGAGGCTAATTGATAAGCATAAGTTTGATTTGCTCTGTGCATATATAAAAGGGGATAAGAAACCTTGCCAAAAATCACTCCTCCTTCCCAAACCACATCAGTGTATCCAAGAATTCCAGGATAAAATCTTTTATAAATATTTAGTTTCAGATTTTGATAATTGTAATTATTGCCTAAACTGGTTGAACCTACTGTGTAATTTAAACTAATAATTGGGAACCTATTCGGCATTGGTGTTCTGTATTGTTTGCCTTGATAAAATTTTTCATGGGGAGCAAATCGAAGATTCATATATAGTTCAGAAATAATTAGAAGTTGCTCGTCATTATTTACTGGTGGGTTACTATCGGTATTAAAGTAGAGGCTTCCTGCCGGAGTTTGTTTTGTATAATTATATCCTAAGGTATATGAAAAATGATTTTCGAATTCGTTAAGACTTTCTAGTTTTATCGTTTTATTATAGAGTAATTTATCATTTACACCTCTCTTTATCGATAACAAGATATTATCTTCTTGTATAAATTGAAGTTCTTGTCCGGGTATTTGAGTTTCGTTTTGATAACTTAATTTAATTGATTTTACAGGGAAATGATAGATGTTATTTCCCGTAAAAGAATATGTAGTACTAAGATAATTCTTGAATTTATTGTCAAATAAACCGTATGCCAAATAAGTTTCAAAATTTATTTTCTCACTGAACTGAGGAGTTGTTCTACCTCCAAATCTTAGTCTTGGTCCTTCAATTGAATTATAACTATAGAATGTGTTAATAGGACCTATTTCAAATTTTCCAAAATCTTTGTAACCGGCAAATAAGAGCATAAATACATCCATCGTTCTTTTAAATGCTGGTATTTCTTGAATACTATCAGTAATTGCATATATTCCTTTTTCAGATTTGGATAAAACTACTGGACGGTTTACTTCCCAAAAATCCGAATTTCTGTTATCAGCATCTTCGAGTTGAATAACTTTTGCTCCGTTTAGTAGCGTATCGGATATGACTTCATTTATTTTAAATTTATTATAATAAACAGAACGTTGACCAAATATTCCCATACTATTTTCAGAAAGCCCAAAATCAATTGAAATTTCATCGAACTTTAAAAACCAGCTATTGTTTTGTGCCTTTTCAAATTCTTGAATAATACTTACATCTTTTACCCAATTTAAATTTATATTTTCATTAACAGACATTTCTAATTTTTTTATTGCATAATTACTGTCTGCTGTTATATATAAATAGCCGTTGAACAACATGTCTGTTTTGTTTCTGGGTGAAAAAAACACCTTAATATAGCTTGCTTCGGCAATAGAGATAGTATCGAGTATGAAATACTTGTAAAATGTTGTAGCTGTATTTGCAATCGGGCTTAGAAAAATATTTGTTACAAAGGTTACCGTATTATCATATATATCAATATCCTGATACATGTAATTTAGATATTGTGACATACCTTGATTATTGAGATAGCCGTCAAAACTCACCATTTTATCGGCTTTTATGATTTCTTTTGTTTTTTCTGGTGATTTTTGTGAATAGAAATCACTGAGCGTTTCCTTTATGTATATTGGTAAAATCAATGCTCCTTCAAGCTTTGTGGTATCAATATTTTCAAAAATAAAAGCAAACTTTTTTAAGGACTTTCTGTTCATAAATCTCTCGCTCAAATTACTCAAAGCAAACTGTGTTTTATCATATTTTTCATAGCTTAAGAAATCCATATTTTCTTTCCTGTTATTGTCTTTGTTTTCAATAACTTTTTTTATCAGCTCCACAGCAGGATTGTCTTTATTTTTATATCGACTCCTTTTAAAACTCAGATTGGCCTCCTCAAGTAGAATAGTTTTAGGCATTAATTTGATATTTATAGTTTGCCTTTCACCTACTATGATATTTATAGTTGTATCTTCATATCCCATAGAACTGATGTGGATTTTAGATGACTTTTGGATGCCAGTAAGAATGAAAAATCCTTCCTCATTAGAAGTAGTTCCTGTATTCGTATTTTCAAACACAATAGTTGCATATGGTAAGGGCTCTTCAGAATGAGAATCAATAACAAATCCTTTAACAATTGTTGGTGAGGATACCTGACCATTTACATTGAAAGATAAAAAGATAGTGATTAATATGATGATGATATTTAAATACTGCTTCATTGATCTTTACTCTTAATAATTGCTATTTTTTTAAAAACCCAATATTTTTGAAGTGAATAATTAAAAACGACAGAAACCAATAAATCGACAAATAATTTACTTATTTTGTAATCAATTATTAAATAAGTCGTGATTAAATATGTTCCAATATCTTTTATCAGAATGCTATTAAATACAACCAATACAAATTTGAGCAGTTGAATTTTTACAGAATGTTTATAAGGATTTTCTTCAGAATAAAATGTCCAACCTTTGTTTAAACTAAAATTGACAATTGCGCCAATAACACCGCCAATAACAATGGATATGGTGTAATGCAAATGAAAAACTTCGGTAAATAAAATCATCACCAGATAATCAACTATGCCTCCAATGAATGCAGAAACCTGAGCTTTTGAGAATATGACTATTTTATCTAATGATTTCATTTATATTAATTTTTAATTTTATCTCGTTGGTCAGCCTGCTTAAGAAGATTTGTAAAATTTATAATGTTAGAAACTAGTAGTCCGATATTGGTAATTATTCCGATATAAATGATAGAACCTGTTATTAAAACTTCTAGGATTAATAATATTGAAATAATGATTCTGACTTCTGTAGGGCCCATGAGACCTGAATCAATAGAATATTTTCCTGTAATTTTATATCGTATAGCGGCAGTAAGCATTTCCCAGCCATATAAAACAATAAATGCGTAACCAAGCCATATAAATTCTGATTCCACATACACCATAAACCCAAGTCCAATAAAAATAATCCCAATCCAATCAGTCGTAATATCAAGTGTAAAACCGTACCATTTACGGGCTTTTTTCCTGAAATAAGCAATCCTACCATCAAGTGAATCTCCAAACCAACTTATCATAAATCCCAGCACGCCAATTAATAGATAATATTTGTTGAAATATGTGGCCAATATAAAACTCATAGCCACCAGAAGATTACCAAATAGTCCAATTCCTGTAAGCATATCTGAACTTATCCAGGAAGGAATTCGCTGGACCAAAAAAGCAATGGTATTTTGCTCATATTTTCGAAGAATATTCGTTCTTTCCCTTCCTTCGGAAATGGTTTGTAATATGGAGGAGGTATTATCTTTCATGAATTTATTAATTAAGTTTAAGTTAGATTATTTTGTTCCTTTGAATTTTCAACCATCCGATATCCTGATACCATCTGAGCGTCTCTTCTAATCCGTGAATAAGGTTATATTCTGCTTTGAATTTAAAGTCAGATACAAGTGGTTCAATATCACAATCCCAGTTGAGAGCAGATAGCTCTGATATTTTATCAACTCTCAATAATGATTTGTTCTTAAAAATATACGCTATGAATTGAGCTATACCTGCTATCAATTTTAAAGTCCAAACAGGGAAAAAAAAGTGTATTTGTTTTCTATTTAATAAAATTGAAACACAATTACTGAAATCTCTATGGCTATATAAATTCCCATCAGTTACGAAATATGATTTATTAACAAATGTTGATTCGAGAGAATCAAAAATGAGCCGAGCCAGATCTTTTACATAGATAAAAGTTAGTACTTGTTTGTGCTTCCCAATTTTTAAATCAAGCCCACTGCTCAGCAATTTTATTATTTTTAGAAAATCTTTGTCACCTCCTCCATAAACTGCTGTTGGGCGAAAAATCAGATAGGGAATTTTTGATTCGTTTATTATAAACTTCTCACTAACAAGTTTGCTTTTACCATATACCGTTAGTGGATGAGGCTTACTTTCTGCTTTAATCATCTGAAAACCTACTCCAGGGCCGTATGAGGCCAGACTGCTCAAATATAAAAATTTCGAGGGAACTCTATTTTTTACTTTTAATGATTCTATTAATGTTTTTGTAATTTGAAAATTAGTATGATAAAATTCTTCTTTTTTTATTGCTTTTGTAAGGCCTAAACCATGAATTATATAATCAAATTGAGGCATTGCCAAAATTTGATTATTGACATCGATTATATTGTTAAAATCAATAACTACGATGTTAATTTGTTTGTTTTGAAGGGAATCTATATTTGTAGATTTTCTCACAATTGCATAAACATTATAGTCACGTTTCAATGCTTCATGAACTAAAAATCGTCCAATGAAACCACTTGCTCCTGTAATCGCTATTTTTTTTCTGTCCACCATATTAGTAAAAACTCTAATTGGATAACTCTTTACCGTAACATCTTCTTCTAAGATGCTGTCTATGTTCAAAATCCTGAAACATTGAATAAGCAGCTGTATTATTTTCTAAAGCATGACTGGAAATAGCTATTTTAACTCCGTCATCTATATAGGCTTGCATCATTTCGGCAAAAAATATCGAAGGAATCCCCTTGTTTTGATATGAGGGCTTAACACCCTGCAATAACATATCTACTGTATCATTTTTGTGCAGTGCCTTCAAAATAAACATAAAGCCCAATGGAAAAAGTTTCCCTTTTGCTTTAATAAGTGCTTTTGATAAGGAAAAGATAGAAATCCCAAAACCAATCACATCGTCTTCTTTATCTAAAACAAAACAAACATATTTTGGATTTATAAGCGAAAAATATTGTTTTGTATAAGAAGTTATCTGCTTCTCTGTAAGTGGCACAAACTCATGTAATCCTTCAAAAGATTCGTTAAGAGTTCTAAACATTTTTCCTGCGTATGGGAGAATATCCTTTGATTTTTTTGCTTCCAAAACTCTTAATCCATACTTTTCTTTTACCAGTTTTGCAATTCGAAGAATCTTTTCCGGAACTTTTTCCGGAACTTTTATTTCGAGTTGAAGCCAATCGGTTTCTTTTGTGAAGCCCAGTCTTTCGAGATGAACAGGGTAATATGAGTAATTGTAAAGAACTGCCTGAGTGGCGGTTTCATTAAAGCCTTCCACTAACATTCCTTCTAAATCTAAATCAGTAAAACCAAATGGACCGTGAATGTGTGTCATCCCTTTTTCTTTTGCCCACTTTTCAACGGTTTCTATCAATATTTGTGAAACGTGATAGTCATCAATAAAATCAATCCAGCCAAAACGTGCATTTTTTGCTTTACGCAATTCATTCGATTTTTTATTGATGATAGCAGCTATTCGCCCAACAATTTTATTATGGTCGTAAGCCAGCCAGTAATTTGCTTCACAATAATCAAAGGCCGAATTTTTTTTTCTGTTTAGTATATTTTTTTCAATGGAATGCAAAGGAGTTACCCTAAATTTATTTCCATTATACAAGCTGTCAGGGAATTTTATAAATTCTCTTAATTCGGTATTTGATTTAACTGATTTTATTTTAATCATATTACCATTTTTAAAGAGTGATGACTATTTAGTGGAAGGTTGATTAAATTGGCAGCTTTTACCATTTTCTCAATGGCAGAATCAATTTGCCATCTGGTGTGAGTGGCCATCAGAGAAAACCTGATCAGCGAGTTTTCACTACTAGTAGCTGGCGACACTACTGGATTTACAAACAAGCCGTCTTCAGACAACAATTTGGTAAATTTGAATGTTTTAATATCATCTCTGATATAAATTGGGATAATTGGAGTTTCAGTATTTCCCACGTCAAATCCGTGTGTTTTAAGCTGACTTATTGTATAATATGTTAAATCCCAAAGCTTATTCATTCTTTCTGGTTCTGACTTTATTATTTCGATAGCAGCAAGCACTCCGGCAGTAGAGGCAGGAGTCATACTGGCACTAAACATTAGCGAACGTGCATTATGCTTCAAAAACTCAATAATTTCCTTATTTGCTGCAATAAAACCTCCCATAGTGCCGAATGATTTGCTAAAAGTTCCCATGATTACATCAACCTCATTTTGCAAACCAAAATGATTAACCAGACCGCTGCCTTTATTTCCGAAAATACCCAAACTATGAGCTTCATCAACCATTACTGAAGCATTGTGTTTTTTTGCAATTTTCACAATATCAGGAAGATTAGTAGTGTCGCCTTCCATGCTAAAAACTGCGTCAGTAACTATTAATTTAATACCGTCATATGGTAATTTATTCATAAGTTGCTCAAGAGAAAACATATCATTATGCCTGAATTTTAATTGTTTGGCAAATGAAAGCCTGGCTCCGTCAATTATTGAGGCATGGTTTAATTCATCAAGAATCAGATAATCATTTCTTCCGACTAATGAAGAAACTGTCCCCAGGTTTGTTTGATAACCGGTAGAAAAAATTAATGCGTCTTCTTTGCCGACATATTCTGCCAACTTTTTTTCAAGTTCCAGGTGGATATCGAGTGTGCCATTTAGAAATCTTGAGCCGACACATCCTGAGCCATATTTTTCAATAGCTTTGATAGAAGCCTCCTTAATTCCAGGGTGTCCTGTAAGACCTAAATAACTGTTTGATCCAAACATCAACATTTTTTTTCCATTTAAAATTACCTCTGTATCCTGCTCAGATTCAATGGCCTTAAAGTATGGATACAATCCCAATTCCTTAATTAAATCTGGTCTTTCATTAAAGACTTTTGCTCTATTATAAATAGTGTTTTCCATAATCTTTTTTTTATTAGTTTTTACTTTCTGCAAATCCCTCTTTGATACTTTCCACAATTTGCAACTTATACCAAACCATTTTTCCATTCTGCTGCTGCGCCCTTGTTGGTGTCTGGCCAGAATAGGAGATACTTAGTGTAACCTTAAACATCAAAAGTGCCTTGGATGAGTAAGATTTTCGATATCTGGAATGCACTTCGTTGTTTGTGTTCATATTTAATTAGTGTTTAATGTTTTTAAAGATTTTAATTCCAGCACCATATTATTTAAAAGCTGTTCATCTTTCATAAATAACTTAAAACCAGATAATATTTTTTTTACTAAAGTTTTATTTGGGACTGTAGTTTTGAACGTATTTTCCATTTTACCTTTTTTAATTATACTACTCAGATGATTTTCTGCAATAGTTCTTATTCGTGATAATGATTTTCTGATACTGGCATTTCTATCATGTAAACTAATGTTGTTAATGATTGCGAGGTAAGATGGTTTTTGCAGGAATAAAAAATATAACCGCTTAAACAATAATTTAAGTTCTATTTCGGGTGGCTCATTGTTATTTGCAAACTGTTGAACGAATTCTTTTATTTGACTTTCAAAGTCAATTAGAATTAATTGTAAAATATCTTCATCATTTTCAAATTGTTTAGAAAGCAAGTCTTCACTTAGTCCCGATTCAATTGCAAGCCTATGAATGGTCAGTGCTGAGAACCCCTCGTTCATAATAATCTCGCAGGACTTTGTTAAGATGATTGTATTATCTATTTCCATGACTTAAATATTTAGGTTAATTAATACTCACTAACATGCAAGGCAAATTTTTTTAGTTTTCTTTTTTAAAAATCACAAAAAAGGCTAATAATGCAAAAGCCAATGTCAGAACAATTCGAAAAACCATCGTACCCACTGTCTTTGTTTCAAATATCCCACCCGACTTAATATGTACAATCAATCCCACAAAAGTGACAATAAGGATTGCTACAGAAACAAATAGGAGCTTTGTTGTGAAAAATTTGCTTTTAAAAAAGCCGTAAGCTGCAATAAGGTATAATATGCTTACGATAAAATTTGAAAAAACTATAAAAAGTACATAATTCCCTTCTTTAGCTCTAATGCCAAATAAATCAAAAATTACAGAACTACTTAAAAATAGTGTTAACAATCCAAAAATAGAGAGAAACGTTGCAATAGAATAGGGAAGTACTTTTTTCATTGATTTTATTTTCATGGTTATTTATAATCATTTTGTTAATGTTGCTGGCTTTGGAGCTTTTACTACAAGAACCCTTGCTATTTCAGTTGTATTGTTTGAAATGCAATGAGGTATATCTTTTGAACTCTCTACAAGACAATTGGCACCGACAATTTGTTTTTCATCTCCCACTAAAATTTCAGGATTTCCTTCAAGTATATAGAAGAATACATCAACTGGTGTAATGTGTGGCTTCAGACTTTCTCCCGGATTCAATGTAATATGAACAGCCTGGGCAGTCTCCTCATCATATAATTTTCTCACATCTAACTTATGAGGTGTGTCAGTGATTTCAGTCTCAACGACTTTAGTTACTTTCATTTCTTTATTATTAATTTTATTGATTCAACAAGTTGTTGACCTTCAAGAGGTAAATCAAACGAAAAACCTGAGAATTGCCATTTCTTAATAAATAGTCTCAGGCTTCCCATGATTACAATGGAAAGGTTTTTCGCATCCATGTCGGAGCGCAATTCACCACTATTTTGACCCTCTGTTATTATTGCTGTAAGAATTTGATCATTTTTATTGATAACCTCCGAAATCTTTTCAATAAGCATGGGTTCGTTCCTGAAAATTTCTTCAGCAAAAATTACGGATACCAACGAAGGTGTTGTAGAAAATGACGCAAAATGACGTGTGAACAAATGCTCTATTTTGTCGATGGCTTTGTCATTGTTGTTTAATTCCTTTTTAAATATCTGCTCTGTATTATCCTTAAAAAATTCAAGAATTGAAATTAGTATCTGTATTTTATTATCGAAATGCCTGTAAATAGCAGGTTCGCTAATTCCAATTTTCTTTGAAAGGTTTTTAATGGTCAGGCCCTGAATCCCTTTTTCAGTAATCAATTCCAAGGCTACTTCCACTATTTCCTTTTGTCTATCTGTTTGCATTATTAATAATTTTAGTATTTACGGTCTATTTCTTCAAAATTTCATTTGTAAAGAAAAACAAAGTTAGTTAATATTCACTAACTGCCAAATATTTCTTCAATTATTTTATTTGTTGTAAGAAAGTTGAGCAATTATACCTGCTTATTGGCTTTATGAAGAGAATAATTCCAAGTATAAAACGAAATGGTTATTTTAGTTCTGGATTTCAATAGACTATTTTACAGACTTATTTCATGAAATATCTAATGAAATTTCATTTTACGTATATCCTTTATTATACCACAAACATATTTACTGTAAATCTGTGGCAATTTTTACATCATAGGTACAATTGCGGATTCAATTTTCATTTTAAGCCCATCATCATAGCTTGAACTGCCTGCTTATTCTGCTCATTGCTTGGCCTTGGTGTTTTTACCACCAATATCCTAAAATCTTCATCCCCATCATTATATAAACAATGTGGGATATTTTTCGGACTATCAACTAACATGTCTTTTGTCACATGTTGCTTCTCATCTCCAATCTCGACTATTCCATTTCCTTCAAGAATATAAAAGAACACATCAACCGGGGTAGCGTGTTTTATCAATTGCTCGCCTGGCTTTAACCAAAGATGAACGGCTTGAATATGTTCATTTTCATGTATTTTTCGTGCATCAACGCCATGCGGATTTTGAACTCGTTGAACATCTTTTATCTTTACAACTTGCATTTGAAAATTTTAAAGTGATTTCTATAAATAAATTGCACTGAGTTCATCAACCAGCTTTAAGTATTTATCGAAATACTCATTATTAACGGTTGTTGAATTCGTTTTTTCAAATGTTTCTGCCATCTCATTTTTAAGTTGATCTGGTAACATTTGTTCAGCCATGGGGTACAAAATCTGGTTTTCCTTGTGGATGTGATGTGTTAATAATTCACAATAACTCAATAAACTTCTTTCTATTTGATCAAAAGACGAGAGATCTCCTTGTTTATATTTATCAATTCCTTCAACAGCTAGTTTTACAAAAGCCCTGCCTTCATCATGTTCCAAAAGCATTACTCCAATGGGACCACCTTCTTTTGGCATCCCATGATTTCCCATTTCCATAAATAATACGTCTTCTTCTTTCAGATGATGGTATTTGTCAGCAAAGTTTTTTATGAAATCAATAATTCTCTCGACATGGTCGATATTGATTTTGGCTTTATCCTCTGAACTCTTGAGCATTGTTTGTGCAATCTCAATCATTTTCAAAATGCTTTCGTGTTCTTTCACTAATATGTCAATTGCTTTCATTTTTTTTAGCTTTTAATTGATTCAAGACACCTCAAAAAACCTTTCTTTTTATTGACTCACCCTATCCTCTCTACGAATAGAGAGGAGTTAAAAGGAGTTTTTAGAGGTGCCCTTTATTAAACATTTAATCATTATCAAATCAGACTCTACAGAAAAACGACCTGAATTCTTCGTCATTTATTTTCACAATCCAGACATCAAAATGCTGGTTCTTCATCGCATCTATTAAAGGTGCGGGTAAAAAAGGTGTGACCAACTCATAAACTTCCCCTATTTCAAAATCCCTTGTTTCCCTTAGCACAATATCCATAGGATGTCCACCTTGATTTATAATTTCGGTTGCATCAAATGTTTTCATCACATCATCAGCATTAAACCAATCGGGTTTTTCATTTGAATCAGCATCCAGGTTATCAAAATCACCAATAGCATCTTGCCCTACTTCTTCCCTGAATTTATTGATGATTTCTTCTATTGGCATTTCACCAACTTTGGCAGCTTGTTGCAAAGTAGTTACCCGTGCAATTGTTTTCCGTAATATCGGATTTTGCAGTTTCTTAAATGTTGGGATCAAATCTATCAGAACAGCTTCCAATTGCGGATAGGCTTCTAAAAGATCATATATTTTGGTTTTTGGGGTAATTATTAATGGTTGCATATTTTAGTTTTTAGATTTTGAAAGACTGTGAAAGACTGTGAAAGATTAAAAAGACTTAAAAGATGTTGTCTTTCCATCTTTTTGTCTTTCATCATTTATCATACGACAATAGCCTTTGTTCTCCTTCCAAACTCCTGGCATAGGAGAGGTCTTGAGACACTTCCAATGTTCCAAAATAAGCATCTTTATCATCTTTCAGCGCATAGTATTCAATCAATATAAATTTAGCTCCCATCTGAATCCAAAAGGATGCTTTGTCTTCTTTCCCAGACTTAAAGTCGTTTAAGATTTGATCAACCACATGCATACTGGAAGGTGGATGACACATCCTGACATCTCTATTCAATATTGCACGGCTTCTATGAAATATCCTATGATCACCTTGTGAAAAGAATTTTACTTTATCGTTTTTATCAACAAAAGTCATGTCAACAGGAAGTTTGTTCAATACAGCTATCAATTCCCTGAGCATAAAACTACCGCTAGGCAATTGAATGGAATCTGCGGATATTTCAATTTCCACTTCTTCAATTCCTTCAGGTTTCCACTCGATTTCAGGATCATATAAACAATAGCCAATTTCTAGCGTTTGCAGTTGAATTTCATACCAATCCGAATCTGTCAATAAGTCCATTGCCATGGGAAAAAGAATTTCTTCTTCCTTCATGATCATGTCGTCTATAGCTTTTGATGCTGGAATCAAAATCAAATCAACCACCGTTTGCGCCTCTTCTGTTGTAATCTCACCTTCAGCTGTTAAAGCTTCAGCGGCTGCTTTTAAAAGCTCCCTTGTTTCATCATGCTTGCCCCACATAACTTTTGGAGGTCCTGTTATCCCATTTTTTTCAAGATAGGGGAATAACAAATTTTCCTTCCGCAAATAATGCTTCTCAACATCATATAAATCATTAAAGAAAACTTTAAGTTTTAAGAAATATGCTTTAATCGCTTCCGATGTATTGCAACTGATTAGCATTAAATACTGTTGATTCAGTTCATCAATCCTTTTTCTCAGTTCAATATTTTCATTTTTAAAAATATCAATCGGATGCCCAGCAGGAATTTCCTTTGCCCCAGTTTGATCAATATGACCGTCCAAAACATCCGTATGTATATCACATAATTTAAGGACTTCATCCACTGGCAAACCTTCAGAAATTAATTCCTGTTCAACTTCCACCACCATATCGTAGGGAACTTCCCTCAAAATATCTGTTAATCGGTTCCGAACTAAATCCGGAGCCTCTCCTTCATGAAGCTGCAGGATCATATGTTTCAGCAGTTTCTTTTTTTCTTTGGAGTTATTTATTAATTCGCTCATCTCATCAATCAATTTTTCATCAATACAATTAACCCAAAAGTAAAAATATACAACTTTAACTTTTAGGTTATCAAATCCTATTGCTTCTTGTTTTTAATCATTGTGAGAACCATTTTAAATCGTTCAACAGCTTTTAAACTGTGAGGAATATCAGCAGGCATGATAATGGAATCACCTGAATTCAAGCTATAGGGATTTCCATCAATAATAACTTCTGCCTGTCCATCTATAACCTGAACCAAGGCATCAAATGGAGCTGAATGCGTACTTAAGCCTTCTCCTTTGTCAAAAGAAAACAGGCTTACATTTCCGGTTTCCTTTTTTAATGCGTGTTTACTGACAACTGCAGCATTATTGTATTCCACTTCCTGATCAAAACGAAAAACCTTTGATTTTGCGAATTCTCTTGTTTCTACTTTCAGTTCATTGTTCTTGAAATCTGCTATATTTGGTATTTGACTATTTTCCATTTTTTTATTTTTAATTATTTTTTACTACTTATTTCGATTCAAAAAATTTAGGACTAACACTTAACATCAGCCATCCCCAATTATTCTTTTCATCTTTACTTCCTCCTTTAAGAAACTCCATTGATTCAGTGGCAAGCATTTGAGAATAACCAGCTTTGAATGATACAAAATCATTTAGTTTGTATCCTACACTAAAATCTATTTCATAACCCAATAAGGACTCATATACTTTATTATTTACTTGATCTTGCAATATGGCTGCTGCTGAGAAGATATGAAAATCAATCCCAGGAGTCATTTTCCCTACTTTATAAGCAGCTTTGAAATAAATATCTTGTAAACCAACATTGCCAACATGACTACCCACATAAAAATAATCCATATGACCATTAAACTTATGATTGGTTCCATACAAAGGAGTAAATGAATTATTTACCATTATTGTTGAATCCCTATCAGTACCTGAAAGAAGCTCCATTCCAGCGGTAAGCTTCAATTTATCTTTATCTAACAATCCTAATGTAGCACTAGCAGCTACATAATAGGCAGTTAAATCCTTATCACTACCATCTTTTCCATCCTGATAATAGGCAGCTAAATTTATATCCAGATTTTCCTTTGGTTTAACCGTAAATCTTGCTCCTGTTGTTTGGCTATAAAGTACTGAATATTTCAAACTTGATGGATCTTGATATTGTAATCCATTATTTAGGATTAAAAAGCTCATATCAATATACTTTCCAAGATCTTTTTGTAGCCAAAAGTATTGCATAGCTTTATAGCCAGCCGTTGCGTAAGGATCGGATAGTGTAGCATTTTGATTAAATGCTATACCAAAATCGAATTTCACAATACCTTTTTTGTCGAACTTCAAAACAGCCACATCATGACTCCTGGCTTGATGTGCCCAACCTACATTACCAAAAATCCTGTGATCGTCATATACTAATTCCTGACGTCCGGCTTTCAATGCCCAGCTTTTTGCCAACTTCACCTGAACCCAAGCTTCATGCAAAGCAGAAAAACCATCACTTGCGGCAAGTTGTGGAGTACTGCCCCAATTTCTTACATCCTGAAATGTAATTTTTGACACCATAAAATCATTCTCAAAATTGAAACTAATTCTTGTGCGCTGAGCTGTAAAAATGGTTGCATCGGTATTGGGTGCAGTTAACTTTTTTAGTCCATGATTATACTCAGTTCTTGGTCGAAATTCTCCATCAATTGAAAATTGAGCAAACGTATAAAATTGTATGCTTATTAAAATACTTATAAATAGGACTTTCTTTTTCATAGTTTCATTTATTTGTTTGCAAACTTTTTTTAATCCAGTATACTTTTTTTGTGCGATTGAAAATCAGGCATATATTCTAATTTCATGCTTCCTGAATGAGGCTGCCTCAAAAGGCCCCATAGCCGTCATTCTCGCGAAAGCGGGAATCTCTAGTTGTTGATTATGAGATTCCCTTTTTCAAGGGAATGACGAAAAGAAGTAGATAGTAGGCCTTTTAAGACAGCTCCTATTTTCTAAACCCATTCCTCTTGTAGTATATCCCCCTTAATCCCTACTTTAATCATCTTCAAAGGAATGTTTCTTCCAGCTTGACTAACTGCCTGTTTTGCCATCTGAATCAAACCACCACAGCAAGGCACTTCCATGATCATCACTGTCAATGTATTGATCTTTGCACTGTCAATCATGCCAACTAGTTTTTGCATATATATTTCCTGATTGCTATCCAACTTAGGACAGGCAATAGCCAAGCTTTTTCCTTTCAAATAATCCTGATGGAAATTAGCGATGGAAAAAGCTACACAATCAGCTGCCAACACCACATCGGCATTTTGAAAGTAGGGTGCATTTGGATTGATCAAATGCATTTGCACAGGCCATTGGCGCAATTCAGATTGTAAACTCACTGAATGATCCAGTTGTAATCCCTGCACATCTATTTTTTGATCTCTGAAGTCCATGGATTGAGAACCGGGGCATCCGCCTCCTCCATGCATTGATTGTATACTCATAGGTTCTGTTTTTTGATGTTGTTCATGATTGTGATGGTGTCCACTTCCTCCTGCCTTATAATTATGAACTTCTGATCTTACTTCGGCAAAATCGAAATCAAATTGATCAGCATGCGTACTCAACCATCCTACGGCTTGTTTCATAAAATCGTGCTCACCATGATCTTTTAAATGTTTCAAATGAGCTATGGTTGTATTTTTACCATGCTGAGTTGCAATTATTTCAATGACTTTAATTTCATCATACGGCTCAGCTTCTCTTTTTTCAATCTCAATAGCTCCTTCAGGGCAATCACCTATGCATGCACCTAATCCATCACACATTAAATCTGAAACCAACCTGGCTTTGCCATCAATTATTTGCAGAGCGCCTTCTGGACAACCTGGTATACACAAACCACAACCATTGCACAGATCTTCATCAATTTTTATTATTTCTCGAATCATTATTCTGTCTTTTTATTAATATCACTTAATTTTTTATTGCTAAAAAACTGTTTAAATTTTTCAAGCATTTCTTCCCGAACACTTCCATAAACACAAATGTCAAAAGGACAATCTTCCTTATTATGTCCACAATGGTCTGTTTCCAATTCACCATCAATTAACTCATGTATTTCCAACAGATTAATAGAATCCGCCTCTTTTTTCAAAGTGAATCCACCTCTGGGTCCACGAACAGAATTGAGGTAATTGTACTTGACTAATATCTGCAATACTTTTGGTACATGATGGATTGAAAAACCAAGACGTCCTGCTATTTCATGTGCTTTTAATGGCTTTTCAGAATTTGAAATTAAAGCCAAGCTGTGAATAGCTATCGTTGAAGCTTCAGATATGTTGATTAACTTGCTCAATTCTTTTTAGGAATTTCGGTATTTGATTACGCAAATATAAAATTAAATATTCGGCAAACAAATTTTTTAGCAAATAAAGTGGAAGGGTATTCAAGCATTTAAATTAATAACCCTGACAGGGTTTGGAACCCTGTCAGGGTTATTATAGGATATCTGATCAAAAAAAGTTTACAGTTTTACAGTACCTAATATTTTAAAGATAATCCTTCAAACTTTGAGATTGAAGAAACTCCTTAAATTGAATGGTCATTTTATTGGTTACGTTGTCCAGAATACATTTGCCAAAAGCACAAATTTTATGATCCATGGGACAGTCTGAAATTTGGATTTCACCTTCGATGCCCTCGTATATTTCCAATAAACTTATTTCATTCGCCTTTTTGCGTAATGAAAATCCTCCGTTAGGTCCTCTGAATGAATTCAACAATCCAATTTTCACCAATCGTTGAAATACTTTTGCCACATGATGTTTGGATGAACCGGTTAATTCTGCAATTTTCAGCACATTAACCATTTCATTTTCTGCCTTGGCAATGAGAATCATTCCATGCAAACCAATAGATGCAGCTTCGGATAGGGTAACAACCTTCGACATAATTCAGAGTATTAAGTATTTTAATACTCAAATATAATTCAAATTTGTTGCATGAAATAATGAAAAGAAATGTTATAAAACAAATCCATTTTTATCTATAAAATGTCTAGCGGAACATTTCTCTCACCTTATCAAATATGCCTGCTCCAGAATGATCTGGATCGGGATTAAAATTAACAGAGGACTTCAGGTTTTCCAGTATCCGTTTTTCTTCAGAACTAAGGTTAGAAGGCACCCAAACATTAACATGAATGAGTTGGTCTCCTCTTCCGTAAGAATTTAGCTCAGGAATACCTTTATTTCTTAATCGGAATACTTTTCCTCCTTGTGTACCTGAAGGAATACTAATTTTTGCTTTGCCATCAATGGTTGGAACCTCGACTTGGGTACCTAAGGCTAAATCGGCAAAATTCATATACAGATCATAGATGACATTTGTTCCTTCTCTTTTAAGGAATTGATCTGCTTTTTCTTCAACTGCGACAATCAAATCGCCAGCAATACCACCTCTGGGAGCTGCATTCCCCTTTCCATTAACAGAAAGCTGAACACCATCTGTAACTCCTCCTGGCACTTTAATTTCAATAATTTCTTCACCCATCACACGACCATCGCCCCTACAATCAGTGCATTGATCAGAAATGATGCGTCCTTCTCCATTACAGGAAGTACAGCTACTAGTCGTATACATTTGACCAAGAAAAGTATTGGTAGCACGTTTTACTTGACCAGCTCCTCCACAAGCAGAGCATTGTCGAAAAGCATTTTTACTTTTAGCACCACTGCCTCCACAACTGCTGCATGCAACCGATTTTTTTACTTTAATTTTTTTTGTAACTCCATTGGCAATTTCTTTCAAACTCAGTTGTACTTTTACACGTAAATCACTGCCTTTGTAAGTTTTTCTCCTACTACCTCCTCCACCAAAGAAGGAATCAAAAGGGCTTCCGCCCCCACCAAAAATATCACCAAAATGTTCAAATATGTCATCCATTGACATGCTGCTTCCACCAAAACCTTGTTGACCTTGCATACCGGCATGACCAAACCTATCGTATCGACTTCGTTTGTCCTGATCACTCAATACTTCATAGGCTTCGGCAGCTTCTTTAAACTTTTCTTCGGCCTCTTTGTTATCGGGATTTTTGTCAGGATGAAACTTTATCGCCATTTGACGATAGGCTTTTTTTATTTCATCAGCAGCCGCATTGCGATTGACACCAAGTATTTCGTAATAATCTCTTTTTGCGCTCATAATTATTCTCCTACCACAACTTTAGAATGCCTGATAACCTTTCCATTCAGCGAATAGCCTTTCTGGATTTGGTCAACTACTTTTCCAGCAAGTTTCTTTTTGGGTGCGGGTATTTTTGTTAGGGCCTCATGAATTTCCGGATCGAAATCCTTACCAATGCAATCAATCTCACTTAATCCCTTATCTGTCAATGATTTCTTGAGTTTATTGTAAATTATATTGACACCTTCACAAACGCTGTTTATCTCGCTGGCTTCAGACATAGAATGCATTGCACGATCAAAATCGTCAATAACTGGTAAAATTTCAACAATTATTCTCTCTGATGCATGATCGATTAAATCTATTTTTTCCTTTGCTGTTCTTCTTCTGAAGTTTTCAAAATCGGAATATAGTCTCAAATACTTATCCTGCAATTCATCACGTTCGCGCTTCATTTTATCCAACTCACTTTCTACTATTTGGGGTTCTTCTTGTGCTTCATCAGTAGTTTTATCATTAACTACTTTCTCATCCTTATTCAGCTTTTCAATATCTTCCTGAATTTCCTCTTTTTTCGCACTTACTTTCTTCTTCGCCATGGGACATTAAAATTTGCTCAATTCGCTTTCAATTTTATTGCCAAAACAACTTATTGCCAATATGACAGCGAATTTTATTGCAAAATGTATGTATCCAAAATCTTGCTGAGATTATCTAAGGTATTGAGCTTCTGAATTAGCTTTCCTTCGCCATCAATTAAGAAATAGGAGGGTATTTTTTGTATTTGATAATTCAGTGCATTCGTGCAATTCCAATAGCTAAAACTGCATCCATGATATTTCCAGACCAAAGCATCCAAATTTATGGCAGTAAGCCAAAGGTTTTGATTTTTATCCAGCGAAACACTGAAACAATTAAATCCTACACCATTATTGAATTTTTTCTGATTGTATTTATGATAGGTATTAACCAGTTTTTGATGATTTTGTCTCGAATTCCTATCCCATGAGGCCCAAAACTCGATCAACACCAAACTTCCTTTAAGCGATGAAAGCTTAATTTCATTTCCTTCAGGATCATTTATGGTTATTTCAGGAGCAATATCTCCAATTGTCAAATTGGTCTGAGGAAACAAATGTATAGGCCAAAACAGCATCACACAAAGTACTATTTTGACGAAATTCGACATAAGCTTATTTTACAATCTCTTCTGTAAAGCGTTGAATATTGGCACCAAGTAAGTTTAAGCGTTTATCTATTTGCTCATAACCTCTGTCAATCTGCTCAATATTGTAGATGGTGCTTTCCCCTTCAGCTGAAAGAGCAGCCAACAAAAGTGCTACTCCTGCCCTAATGTCGGGTGAGCGCATTTTGATACCCCGTAAATGCTGTTGTTTGGCAGAACCCATCACAGTAGCTCGATGTGGATCACATAAAATGATTTGTGCACCCATATCGATTAGGTTGTCTACAAAAAACAAACGACTCTCAAACATTTTCTGATGCATCAAGACATTGCCTTTTGCTTGTGTAGCAACAACCAAAGCAATACTGATTAGGTCTGGTGTAAAACCTGGCCATGGGGCATCGTAAATAGTCGGTATATTGCCATCAATCTGTTTCTCAATTTCATACACTCCCTGAGCAGGAATGAGTATATCATCCTGATTACAAACAAAACTGATTCCTAATTTCCGAAACACTTTGGGTATAATTCCCAAGTCTTTTATACCTGCATTTTTAATGATGATTTCTGAGCCAGTAAGTGCAGCTAAACCAATAAAACTTCCAACCTCAATCATGTCGGCCAAACAGGTATGTTCACAGCCTCCCAAAGAATCAACTCCCTCAATTTCAAGTTTGTTTGTTCCAATACCTGAAATTTTTGCGCCCATACAACTCAACATACGACACAATTGTTGAATATAGGGTTCACAAGCGGCATTGTAGATTGTTGTTTTACCTTTGGCCAAAGTTGCAGCCATTAAAATATTGCCTGTTCCTGTAACAGAAGGTTCATCTAAATGAATATATGCTCCTTTAAGTCCCTTTGTTTTTAATTTAAACAGATTTTTTGTTTGATCGAAATCGAAAAAAGCCCCTAAGTCCTTTAAGCCTAATAAGTGCGTATCGAGACTTCTTCGTCCGATTTTATCACCACCAGGTTTCGACAATACCATTTCTTGAAATCGGGCCAACATCGGGCCTATTAATAATACAGATCCTCTGATATTTCTGCTCAAATTAAGGAAATCATCCGACTCAAGTATTTCTAAATTAATATCGGAGGCAGTAAATTCAATATCATTATTTGAAAGCCGATTGACCTGAACACCCAACATCTCTAACAAAGAAATTTGTCTTCGAATATCTATGATGTCAGGAATATTTTTAATTAATACTTTTTCTTGCGTTAATAATACAGCCGCCAATATTTGAAGCGCTTCATTTTTAGCTCCTTGTGGTTGTATTTCTCCTTTGAGTTTTACAGGTCCTTCAATCTTAAAGAAATCCATTTATTTGCTTTATTAGGATCTTGAACGATAGTTTTTATTGGTGTTCTTCTTAGAATAATTGCTTCGTTGCTTGAACTTTTTATTGGTATTGCTACTTTCCTTATTAAAGGCTTTTGGTTCATGCACTTTCATATACTCGGGAATTTTTTCAATCACAATTTTCCCTTCAGAAAGTTCGTTTAGATGTTTTAAAATAACTTCATCTGAAACCTTATCATCATTCCACAATTTATAAGACATGCGCATATAGCTGGCGATGGTTAATTTAAACTGCTCTTTGATTTCACCATCATCCATTTCGTCACAACGCTTAATCATTAATTCTACATTTTTACCGTAGAATCGGTATTTAAAATCCTTTTTCGGATAAAGGATTTTTTCTTTCTTATTTTCCATGGATTTTGCCATATCTTCTTGCGAAAATGGCGAATCTACATCCAACTTATGACCAGACATAATGAATAAATGCCCCCAAAGTTTCTGTGTATACTCAGGCTGATTTTTAAGTTGCGGATTTTGCTGAGCCATAAGGTTTATTATTGTTTCAGCCGCTTTATTCCGTTCGTCACGTTCAGGTATTTCAATCGCAAAATCTACTAATAGTTGCAGATTTCTGCCATATTCTGGCATATTCAGTTTTACTCGATTGGTATTGTATTCCATGATGTTTATTTGAATTGGGTATCTTTCAATGAATTACTTTCATTTTAGCAAATTTCAACAAAATCTGCTTCTGTCCAAAATTATTAAAATTAATAGTTGCTTTTTTATTTCCTGCCAGACCATCAATTTGCATGACTTTGCCTCTGCCAAAGCGACTATGCTCTACTTCCATGCCAGATTTCAATTCAGATGTATCATCGGGACTAAAGTCTGCCGGAGCAATATGGCGCGCTTGTGGTTTCCGCACAGGCTTGTTGCTTTGTAGTCGGGGTTTAGGTTTTATAGCAGGCTTTGGCGAATAAGCCTTTTTTGCACTAGCCTGTATCATATTAAAATCGATGTGTTGTGCATCTATTTCATCTAAAAACCGACTGGATTCGCAAAAGGTAATATTGCCCCATCTGAATCTGGATTGAGCATACGACATATACAATCTTTGCTCAGCTCGTGTTATCGCCACATAAAACAAACGCCTTTCTTCTTCTATTTCCTCCCTCGAATTCATTGACATTTGTGAAGGAAATAAATTTTCCTCCAGCCCTACTATAAAAACAACATGAAACTCCAAGCCTTTTGCAGAATGAACTGTCATAAGGGTTACTTTGTCGCCTTCATCATTCTTTGTATCGGCATCTGTCATCAAAGAAACATCTTGTAAAAATGTTCCCAGATCTTTTTCATCAATATCATCACGCTCGGTGAATTCTTTTATAGCAGAAAGTAAATTTTGCAGGTTCTCATAACGACTTATGCCTTCAATACTTTTGTCTTCAAAGAGTAATTTCTGAATTCCTGTTTCTTTCGCAATATAGGATGTTGCTTCGAATGCATCTGCGTCCTTAATCTTCACCTGAAAACTCTTCAGTAATGTAGCAAAGTCATCAATTGCATTTACAAATCGTTGTGTCAGATTAAAAGATCTGATATTTGTTATAATATCCCAAAGTGAGCACTGGTTGTCATCAGCCAAAACAACAAGTTTTGCGACTGTTGTGTTGCCAATTCCTCGTCCAGGATAATTAATTATTCTTCGCAGACTTTCTTCATCATTCGGATTTAATACAAAACGACAATAAGCAAGTATATCCTTGATTTCCTTTCGCTTGTAAAAAGACAAACTACCTATGAGGCGATAATCAATACTAAACCTCCTAAGTGATTCTTCAAAAGCTCTGGACTGTGCATTGGTTCGGTATAAAACAACAAAATCATTCAGGTTTCGATTAAATTCCTGACGCTCTTTGATAATGACTTGTGTAACCAAATTTGCTTCTTCTGACTCAGAGGATGCCTTAATCAACTGGATTTTAGTTCCTGCCTCATTGGAGGTCCATAATTTCTTTGGCAAGCGGAATTTATTTTTTTCAATGATATTGCCCGAGGCGTCAACGATGGTTTTAGTGGATCGATAATTCTGTTCCAGTTTAAACACTTTCAATTCTGGATAATCTTTCTCAAAGTGTAAGATATTTTTAATATTCGCTCCTCTGAATGAATAAATTGATTGAGAGTCATCGCCAACCACACTCAGGTTGCGAGTTGCAGCGGCTATGCGCTTGACTATCAAATATTGAACTCGATTTGTGTCCTGAAACTCATCAATCAGCACATGTTTGAATTGATGCTGGTATTTATTCAACGCTTCCGGAAAGTTTTCCAACAAAATGTGAGTCTTTAACAACAAATCATCAAAATCCATTGCACCAGACTTAAAACAACGAGATGTGTATTTCAAATAAATTTCTCCGAATTTAGGGCGCCCATTTGCTAAATCTTCAGAAATATATTCTTCATCATTTAAGTATTGTTTGGGAGTGATCAGATTATTTTTCAATCCTGATATACGATTATAAACGAAAGAAGCATTGTAGAGTTTGCTATCGAGTTGCTCTTCTTTTAGAATTGTACGAATCAGGCTTTTTGAATCTTCTGTATCATAAATTGTAAAATTTACAGGATAGCCCAATTTTGCAGCTTCCGAACGAAGTAAGCGTGCAAAAACAGAGTGAAATGTTCCCATCCAAATGTTTTTAGCATCTGTACCGACCATTTCTTCTATCCTTTTCCGCATTTCCTTAGCTGCTTTATTGGTAAAAGTTAAAGCAAGTATATTGAATGCATCAATCCCCTGACTAATCAGATGGACGATACGGGTAGTAAGCACACGGGTTTTACCTGAACCAGCTCCGGCTATAATCAGAGAAGGACCATCTGTGTGTTCTACAGCTTGTCGTTGTTGTTCATTGAATTCGTCTAAGTATCCTTTCAACTCTGAAAATGATTAGTATGTTATAAATTGGGAAAGCGCTAATAATATCCACCAAAAAGACAGGAAATTGCTATCCTTTGAAGTTGTAAACTTACTACCTGATGATGGAAATTACAATTGTAAGTACTTAATTTTATAGCTGTAAAAAGTCCAAGAAATTATTAAACTCAGAACTGCATTTTTTATAGCTTCCATGTAAAAGAAATATAGTCGATAAAACACAAAAACCGCCTATTGGCGGTTTTCATAATTCGTATATAAAAAATAATTTCGTAGCTAATTATCTACGTAATTCTTTCACTTTTGCTTTTTTACCTTTCAGTTCGCGTAAATAGAAAATCTTTGCTCTCCTGACTTTACCTCTTTTCTTGACTTCAATGCTTTCAATCTTTGGTGAATTTATTGGAAATACTCTTTCAATACCAATTCCACCACTGATTTTTCTCACAGTAAATGTAGCAACTTCGGCTTCACCTTTACGTTGTAAAACAATACCTTGAAATGGCTGAACCCTTTCTTTATTCCCTTCAATGATTCTATAATTAACAACTATAGTATCTCCAGCTTTGAACTGAGCAAGATCTGTTCTTAAGCTTTTCTTCTGTATATCCTTAATTAACTGGTTCATTTTTCTCTATTTACTCATGAAAATGGAGTGCAAAGATAACTAATCTATTAATTCACACAAACTTCTGTTCATAATTTTTTATTTCTTCTCAAACTACACGAATCAGGTCTGTTATTTTATCCCAATACTACGATTTAATAGGTCCAAACACAATCTCAATCTAATGCAATAGATTAATGATTAGGAACATACAGTATTTTAGCAGAACTCACCACCTCATTACCGATTTGAAGTATAAGTACATTGTATCCCAACGATAGTCTGTTTCGATACTTATCCAATAGCAAATGCAATTCAAATGAGCCTTCGGGGTACATTGTTAAATCAACCAGATGGACAAGTATTCCAGCACTGTTGTAAATTTTCAAAAGCTTGGTTTTGTTAAAATCATGTTTGCTTAGATAAATATTGACATTCAGATAAGAAGAAAACGGATTTGGATAATAGAGTTCAATTTGTGAATTTGTCTGCATGTTTGGCTTCTCATCACTTTCCTCAATATCCAACCAAGGTCCGCCTGGGTCGTACTCATAAGTAGCAATGTATGCTGTATATCTACATTTCATTTTATAGGCTAAACTTAACTCAATCAATTCTTGCTTCCAGACTTCACTCTCTCCATAAATCATTATTTTTCTTTCCAAATCATCCATTTTTTGCTTAGCCCAAAGGTTTTTAGCAAAATTGTTGGACTCATTATATCCATTATACGTCAATAAAAATGGGTACTTAACATGACCATAAATCCCTTCAAATGTCATTTTACAGGTAGCTGTATCTGGAATACTATATCGACCAGCTGCATAAAAATAAGTGCCCACAAAAGCAGTAGGAAATGGAACTGGGCCTACATCAATTACATCGGATTTGTTGAAATCCATTTGGGTATTTTTAAATACAGGATGGCTGATGGATAAGAATATGCTGTTCAATCCTTTTTTAATATCATCATCTTCATCGAAATATCTGACAAATCCATAATTCAACGAGCTAGTCATTTCAAGGCGATATCGATCCACATCTTTACCAATGGCCGCTATAAATATGGCTGTTTTAAATAAATTTATATCCTTTATTTTGATTGGATCTAAGGCTGACTTCCCATCTGTAAAAGCAAATATTGTGTTTGAATTAGATGCATTATTAAATTGCCCCAAAGCTTCTTGTAAACCAATATCCAGCCAGTTACCATAGTGACCTTTAACATTGTCAAGGTAGGTTTTTGCTAATAAAACATTCATGGAATCGGCTACTACCAAACTATCCTTCCATTTGTCGACTGTTGAATTATATAGTATGATATTAAATGAATCATTCCTGCTAAGCATATCGAGAGCATTTTTGACAGCTATTAAACTTTGCTGCAATTTGTAGCCCGACATAGTTGAGGAATTCCCAATCAAAAAAACAATTTTTGAATTCATGTAATTATATCCTTCCATGAAAATTTGATTAACCCAAAAAAGGTTAAAATAGCCCATCGTTGAATCCGTCAAGGAAGAATACATATATTGATCAAAAGATACATTGTCAATGGTAAATTCGAAATCAAAATCCGCAGATAAATAAGCTTTCGGTTTTAAGACTTCCAAGGTCAAATGCTTATCTGAATCATTCCCTAATTCAAACAAGTCGGATGAAAAATTCTTTGCATCATAATGTAAAACAGTTCGATTACTTTTTAAATCAATATTAATTTTCACATAGTCGATAGGAAAAGAAACCAAATCTTTTGTTTCCAATGGATATGTATAGCTACAGTTCCCATTATCGTAGTCTAATAATTCGATATAAGTCAACTCAACAGCCTGGATATCGTGTGGTCGTATTTTTTTCAGATGAACTCGAATTCCATTTTTACCTATGTAATTATTAATTTCAGCAGCAATTCCACCTTCTCCCGTTCCCGGATTAGTAGTTTGCTGAATGACCATTAGTTTTGCATCATAGGCCGTATCGTTATACCAATACCTCATGCGCATGCTGCGCGCTTTTTCAGGTAGAGGAAAATTCCAAACGGCATCAGTTATAGAATCGCTTTCATTCAAAAATTTCTGAAAAACAGTGGTAATAGCAACTAATCCATTTATCTCTACATTAATTTCGGTACTTACATTTTTAAGAAGATGGTTCGGGTAACTTTCTTTTGATGATAACATAATACCATCGGCAAAAGTGAAATTAATGCTAACAATCAATAATAAGCTAATTAATAATTTCGTTTTCATGATGCTGTAATTTATTCGTTAACAATAAATGGTGAAACGTAAACCTCTGAACTATAGTCAGCATCATACACTATTATTTTCAATATATACACACCCGCTTTTGACGAAGAGTTAAAATCAGCTTTATTGATGGATACTTGTGAACTGTTAATTTGTGAAGCATATTCGAGTTTGCCTGTCGCATCGTAAATACTTAATTCTCCTTTCGTAAAAAGTTTATCGGGTAATTGAATATTTAATGTTTCCAATACTGGATTTGGTGAAATTTTAAGCGACTCAGTTAAAGCTGTTGAAATACCAATAGCTCCTCCACGGGTTACTTTATAGGTAAACTCACCTTCTCCTCCCAAACCAGCATAATGAATTTCAATAATCCCCTTATGCAATTTATTAAAGCTTGCTGGAGAATTGTATTTTAAGACGAAATTCCCACTTGATTGCATACGGGAAACTTCCAACAGCACATCCCTCATATTGCCATTAATATCGAAAAATTTCCCATTTGTATTTAGAACGATCTGATCAAAAAACTCAGTTTGATAACTTGTGGGGCCAACAGCAAATACCGTGATTCCAGCATTCAATGTTAAATTAACCACATCCATAATGGAAAGGTTTGTATTTTGATTTTGAATATGAAATGGTGCATCAGTTATCCAAATTATAATCCGCTTGGCAGCTGGTCTAAAACTAAATTCAGTTGCCCTTTTTAGTGCATCCAGCGAATTTTCAGGCCCATCTCCACCTCCATGTGCATATTGTTCATTGATATACTTATAAAACGTGTTAACGTTGGAGGTAAAATCATACACATTTTCAATTACATCTAAAAATGTAACCATGCCCAATCGATAATCAATTGAATAAAGCTCCAAACTATCAGCAAATTCATTGATGTGTGATTTTACTTCTTCAATATCATCTGTCATACTTCCGGTCACATCAAGAACAAAAATGATATCGACCTCATCAACACCTCCTGATGTGCTTTTTTCAAGAGAAAAACTATCATTGGAAATGATCAACGAATCTTCTGTCAATCCAAGATTGTATTTAGTTAATTGACTGATAATTTGACCTGTTAGTTCATTCTCAACATGAAATTCAACTTCTATCTGAGGGAAATTACCCAGAATTAAAGAATCGATGCTAACGAATAATCCGGAATCAGAAAAAGGAGTTGCTGGAACAAAAACCTGTCTGATTATTTCATCAACAAGCTGATTATTCTTATCAACAAGTTGAATTTTCAGTGGAATAATCTCATCTTTATAGCTATCCAGACAGCGCACTAATGCATGTTCGACTGTTTGTTTTTTCCCTGCTACATCAAACGACTCTTTTGACTTCCATTGTAAAAACGGACCCTTTTCAGGCAAAATAAGTTTCAAAACGTTTTTTACAACAGTTGTTTCATTAATAATTTCAACAGTTGTTTCTAAATTGGCAGGAAATAATCTTTGATCGCTTAAACTCAGAAATGATGGCATGTCCCAACGCATAAACTGAGCAGTTGGCAATTTCGTTCGATCCAAATTCAAATCCACTTGAACTTCCATAGAATCTCCCGAAGATATTGTATCGATACCCCAGGTGAGATCAATTGCAACATCAAAAATTGCTTGATTGACAAATCGGTTTGATCCTCCATACACATCTTCCCAGTTTCCAATTCTTAAATTATCAGGAATATTGTTTTGAAAATCCAACTGATAACCTAATCCACTAGGATTGCTGTTCCTTTCATAGATGTATAAATCATTTGGAAAAGTTATAATAAAATTACTATCCGACATTATAAACTGATTATTAATAGCTACCTGACCATCTCCACCCTGACCTATTTCTGGATCAAAAAACAAACCCATTCCCAATTCCTGGTGACTTCCTGAAACATTCACAATCTTATAATTGAACCGAAGAGATGTATTTGTTGGAAGAATAGCCAAACTAAATTCTATGATAAACTCATTCGATTTCACAGAATAAGTCAATGAAGTAGCCGAGCTTTCCATCGATTGTAAATCTTTCCTGAAAAATCTATCCAGAGTGATTTTTTCACCATTTATGATGATATAGGGAAAGGATGTATAGGCATAGGGATGTCCGTATAATAGCGACATATAATCATCCGATATTTTTGCTGACAATCCTTTTGTAGTTCCGATGGTAAAATAACCACCATTCATCATGGAGAGTTCTATATCAGTTCCAGAAACTAAATAATTTGTATAAGCCTCTATTGCTTGTGGATTATCCTTTACATCAAAATCATATTTCGATTGTGCCTGAACACTGCTATACATAAGTATTCCAAGCAAGAATAGATAGAAGAATTGTTTCATTTCAATAGTTTAATCGTTAAGAAAGTAGTTTAAAAACAAGATAAATTATATTGCATTGAGAAGAAAATAATATTACATGTATTATTTCGCTATTTAGCTTATTTAAAACTTAGTTAAATATAGAGAAAATTCTTGAAAAGGATAACAGAATCGAAATGTAATTACAGTTTATCAAATAAATCAGGTCGTCTCTTTTTAGTTTTATCCAGCGCCTGTTGATGGCGCCATTCTTCAATTTTAGGATGATCACCAGAAAGTAATATTTCAGGAACACTGTATCCCCTGAACTCTTCCGGGCGTGTATATACAGGTGCATCTAAAATATCTCCCTGAAAAGAATCGGTTAAC
>Ga0209249_1000946_pt1 | contig 31051 bp, 33 predicted proteins | sample SaaInlV_200m_DNA_4_FD_184653 | JGI IMG/M metagenome (GOLD analysis project Ga0209249, IMG submission 184653) | Marine microbial communities from expanding oxygen minimum zones in the Saanich Inlet - SI037_S3LV_200m_DNA (SPAdes) (version 2) | ecosystem: Environmental > Aquatic > Marine >...
GTTTTCGTCTTGGATGGCGTTCAGTTCAAGGTCATCTAACATCATCATGTTCTTAGTTTACTTGCTTATTACAAAAATTAAAAGGCCTCCCCTCCTTTTTGCTTACCCCTATTTATTGAGAAGATACAAAATATGAATATTCTTATCACTGGCGGAACGGGCTTAATCGGACGTGCCCTTTCTGCCGTACTAGTAGAAAGCGGACATCAAGTTAACGTTCTCACGCGTAATCCCGACAAAGCCCGAAACGTACTTGCATCTGGCGTGCTAGCGCTAAAATGGCAGAATGCCGACATCGAAGCGCTATCTCGTTTAATAGAAGAGAACGACGCGGTCATCAATCTTGCCGGTGAGAGCATTGCCGGTGAAAATTTGCTCGGCATTCTTACCAAACGCTGGACAAAAGAGAGCAAAAAGCGCATCCAGCAGAGCCGCGTGGATGTGGGAGAAACCCTCGTCAAAGCGATTGAAATTGCAAATAAAAAACCGCAGGTTTTTATCCAGGCTTCGGCTGTGGGCTATTATGGCGTTACAGGTGATGAGCCATTAAATGAAAATGAACCCAAAGGCGACGATTTCCTCGCTGAAACTTGCAAATTATGGGAAGACTCAACTGTAGCTTTAGACGAGATGGGCATCCGCCGCGTCATCATCCGCACAGGATTAGTGCTTGCGCCCAAAGGCGGGATTTTGCCCATTATGCTCCTACCCTTCCGTCTCTTTGCGGGCGGGAAATTGGGGAGCGGAGAACAATATGTTCCGTGGATCCATCTTGAAGACGAAGTGAATGCCATTCGTTTCCTGCTCCATGATGGAGATGCGCGGGGCGCGTATAACCTTTCGGCACCCTACCCTGTCAAACAACGGGAGCTAGCCAAAATTGCGGGGCGTCTCCTGCGTCGTCCCAGCTTTATTCCTGCCCCTGCTTTTGCGCTCCAATTGGCTTTGGGAGAAAAATCCACATTAGTACTAGATGGACAACGAGCGATACCCGAAAAACTGGTGACCAAAGGATTTTCCTTCAGACATAAGGATTTTAAATCGGCACTCAAAACACTTCTTTAGGGAGAAGACATGAAAACAGCCACAAGAAACACCATCTTATCCAGTATTGCGACCGCTTTTGCGCTCACTATCGTGATCTGGCTAACGGCGGGAAGCCTTGCCAGCCGCTTTGACGTAGTGAACGAGAAATATTTTTCATTCTACTATCCTTGGCAAACGCGCAATCCAACGACAATGGCCTATATCACTGTCTGGGTGGGCTATGCGCTGCATAATATTTCTGCTTGGGCCGTGATCTATATGGCAAAAAAGGAAAAGCCGAAATATCAGACTGGTTTTCGCTGGTTCAACTGGGCGATGCTGGCTGTAAACGGTATTTTCTACATTTTGCATTGGATCCAAACCCAACTTTGGTACGATGGGCTAGCAATTGCTGTGCCCGAAGTAACTTCGCAAGGATCGGTTGTTTTGATGCTGGTCGTTATCCTGATCTTGGAAACACCCCGACGTGGACTGGCTTTGGGTAAAAAGGTGAAGTTCCATAAACGCTTTATGCAGGTTGTGCGCGAGTATCACGGCTATCTTTTTTCCTGGGCAATCATTTATACCTTCTGGTATCACCCCATGGAAAATACCTTTGGGCATTTGGCAGGGTTTTTCTACATCTTCCTTCTTTTAGCTCAATCGGTTTTACTTTTCAATCGCGCACACTTGAATAAATACTGGACATTCCTACTCGAAGCTTTTGTACTGATACACGGCACGCTAGTTGCGATTTCACAAGCCAACGGGATTTGGCCGATGTTCGCTTTTGGATTTGGGGCAATGATCGTACTAACGCAAATGTATGGGATCGGGCTAAACACTTGGGTTCGGCGTGCGTTGGCAGTTAGCTTTGTAATTGGCGTGAGCCTCTTTTATACCCTTAGCGGAAACCTTTCCGGGCTAAACGAAGTTATCCGCATCCCTTTTATTGACTACCTGCTAATCGGCTTGCTCTATCTGATCTTTTTGGGCGTAAACGGGGTCGTTAGTTTATTTAGCAATAAATCAACACAAGCAAGTTAATCAAATTATCAATTGGAGAAAAAATGACAAAGAAAAAGAATACTTCGATGCAGGAGAAATTTAAAGGTCTCCGCCGCTTCAACCTGATCATGGGCTTTTTACACTTAATCCAAGGTGTATTTATGTGGGCGGTCAGCAATGACACCACATACCCTATTTTTACAAACTTTTTAAATTTCGACACAACCACTTTCAGCTTAAGCCCATCTGCCAAGCTCTTTTATGAATTGCCCTTAGGCCCCTCTGTAGCAATCTTCTTGCTGCTTTCTGCGATTGCACATTTTTACCTTGCATCTGCAGGCTATGAAGGCTACATAAAGAATCTAAGGCAGGGCAAGAATCCGATCCGCTTTTATGAATATGCCCTAAGCTCATCCTTAATGATCGTCCTGATCGGTATGTTAGCGGGTGTTTGGGATTTAGGTGCAATTATTCTCATGTTTGGGCTGAACGCGATGATGAACTTATTGGGTTTACTGATGGAAAGTCTCAATCAAGATCGCACAAAACTCGACTGGTCTCCTTTCACTTTCGGTTCAATTGCAGGAATAATCCCGTGGCTGGTAATCTTCATCTACTTCTTTGGCTCCATCTCATCAGGTGGAGAAGCCAAGCCCCCAGCCTTTGTTTACGCCATAATCCCAACTCTATTTGTATTCTTCAATACCTTCGCAGTCAACATGTGGCTTCAATACAAAAAAATAGGCCCTTGGAAAGACTATCTATATGGCGAACGTATCTTCATTGTGCTTAGCTTAGTTGCCAAGACAGTTTTGGCATGGATGATTTTTGCTGGAACTTTAGCTCCCGTCTAGGATATAAAAAATGAACACCTTTATTCTTACTGACAGCACCTGTGACCTGCCTGCTGAAATAATCGCACGGTATGGGATCGAAGTTACACCTTTGCATATCAATATGGGCAGCGAAACCTTTTTCGATGGTGTCAATATCACCAAAGAAGAGTTTTACCGCCGTCTACCAGACTATGACCCTGCTCCCAACACGGCTGCGCCAGGCACAGCACTCTTTATTAAGCATTTTGAAGCGCTCGTTGAAAAAGGGGCAAAGGAAATCCTTTCCATTCATATTTCCGAATCGCTGAGCGCAACGATCAACTCTGCGCGACTGGCGGCAAAGGAATTTAAAAAAGTCCCTGTTACCGTGCTGGATTCAACCCAACTCAGCTTAGGGATGGGATTTCTCGTAGAAAGAGCCGCTCAAATGGCGGAAGCGGGCAAAAAAGTAGAAGAGATCGTTAGTAAATTACGCGAGATCATGCCCCGCACCTACGTCTTTGCCGCGCTGGATACGCTCGAATATTTACGTCGCAGTGGACGGATGCATATTGCCGTGGCACGTTTTGGTGAATTATTACGTTTGAAACCTCTTGTATTCATGAATGGTGGCAAGCCAGATGCTCATCGCGTTCGTACACGTCAAAAAGCAATGGATCGCCTTTTTTCCTGGTTGGATAAACACGGCCCCTTTGAGCAATTGGCTATAGTCCATGCTGGTGTACAAGAACGTGCAGAAGCATTGCGAGAAGAAGCACGCAAATATTTCCCGGACGGAGAGATCATCATTCAGCAAATCACACCCGTTCTAGGCACAAATTTGGGCATAGGCGCCTTAGGTTTTGCTGGCATTGCAAAAGAGAAATAATGGATTTTGTACACGGAAGACACGAAGAACACGGAAAAAAACATAAAGAAAATCCGTGCAATCCGCGTAACTCCGTGTACAAAAAACTAGGAAGAAAAAATGATCCATCGTCTAACCCGCCAACAAATTGTCTCCGCTTCACTCGATGAAGTCTGGGCATATTTCGCCACACCCCATAATCTCAACGAGATGACACCGCCCGACATGAAATTTGAAACCCTGCACGGCGGGGGTGAAAAAATGTTCCAGGGACAATTAATTGAATATCGTGTCAGTTTCATGCCGCTTATCAAGTCACGTTGGCTGACAGAAATTGCCCACGTTGAAGAGAAAGCCTACTTTGTAGATGAGCAGCGCATCGGTCCCTATCGCTTCTGGTATCACGAACATCGCTTTGAAGTAGTTGAAGCCGGCACACAGATCACCGATCAAATCACGTATGAACTCCCCTTCGGCATTCTTGGAAATATTGTCCACGCCATTTGGATAAAACATAAATTGAACGCAATTTTTGAATATAGAAAGAAAAAAGTTGCCGAGCTTTTCGGCTCACGCTGAGCTAATAAATAAACCATCGACACGTCTTTGCGAACCCCGATGCTTTTCGGGAGTGAAGCAATCCCCTTTCTCGCTGGAGATTGCCGCGTCGCAAAAGTACGCTCCTCGCAAAGACATATATTTCTCCACAATAAAGGAGTTCTCATGTTTCTCAATATTCTGCAGATCATAGGTGTTATAGCCACCATCCTAACCGGTCTATTTTCCCTAGTCGCCCCAACCAAAATCGAAGGATTCACTGGCATCAAGCCAATCGGCGGGCGCGGGATTACCGAAATCCGCTCTATCTTTGGCGCATTATTTATTGGCCTGGGCGTAGCAGCCTTTTTGCTTGATACAAGCGTTGCCTACCCAATGCTCGGCATCATGTATCTCGCAATCGCCGCAGTCCGCGCCGTATCCATGTTCACCGATAAATCGGTCGAACAATCCAATATTATTAGCCTCGTCGTTGAAATCATCTTCGGCGTAATTCTGGTGCTCTAATGAAAATAGCAAAAACCCTCTCCTTTCTTGGCATCCTCGCCATGACAGCCGTTCTCATCTATGGTTTTACCATCGGTGATTTCGCAGGTGAAGGCAGCCAACTCCTAGCCATGCCCTGGGGCATCGTCTCTCTGGTCGATCTCTACACAGGCTTCATCCTCTTCTCTTTATGGATTTTCTACAGAGAAGAAAAACTATATATTGCCATTCTCTGGACAATCGCCATGATGACCCTCGGCTTCTTCGCAGGTGCGCTCTACGCCTTTATTAACCTTCAAAAAAGCAAAGGTAACTGGATGCAATTCTGGCTAGGAAAACATGCAAAATAGATTTTCTGAACTGCTGGATGAATTCCGCTCCGTGCTTGGTGGCCGTCTAATTGATGCGATTCTGCCTCCCCTTCTTTTCCTGATCGCCAATGCCATCTGGGGACTTCAAACCGCCATGTGGACGGCATTAGGATTAAGCATCATCCTCGGCATTCGACGTATCACACGGGGCGAATCCCTGACCTACGGCTTGCTCGGCGTTCTCAGCGTTTTACTGGCAATTGGCTTGGTCACATTGCTCGGACGCGCCGAAAGCTTCTTTCTGCCCGGCCTCATCAGCGGTGGGCTGACAGTAGCCTTATGCTTTATCAGTCTTTTGATTAAACGCCCGCTCACCGCCTGGAGCAGCTTCATCTCCCGCCGTTGGACATTAGATTGGTATTGGCATCCACGTATCCGCCCAGCCTACACGGAAACCACCCTCCTCTGGACACTTTTCTTCGGGCTGAAGTTTTGGTGGCAACTAGCGCTATATCAAGGTGGAGATGCTGAAAATCTGGCGTGGGTACAAACCCTAACCGGCTGGCCCGCTCTCATCATCTTACTCGTTATAACCTATCTCTACGGCACATGGCGCTTGCGCAATCTGCAAGGCCCCAGCATTGAAGAATTTGATCAAAAAATCCCCGCACCCTGGCAAGGCCAGCAACGTGGCTTCTAAGTAAAAATATATGAAAAACAAACCCCTTTCCGCGATCTTCCTGATCGTCTTTATCGACCTGCTCGGCTTTGGGCTGATCTTGCCCCTCTTACCCTTCTACGCAGAAAGCTTCGGCGCAAGTGATACAGTCATCGGCTTATTGGTTGCGTCCTATGCTGCGGCGCAATTGGTCGGCGCCCCACTATTAGGACGTCTCTCCGACCGCTTTGGTCGTCGCCCCATACTTTTACTCAGTCTTTTAGGGACGCTAATTAGCTTTTTGATACTTGGCTTTGCCAAAACACTTTGGCTATTATTCATCGCCCGCATTTCAGATGGCATCACCGGTGGAAATATCAGTGTAGCTCAAGCCTATATCGCCGATGTGACGGATGAAAAAAGCCGCGCCAAAGGCTTGGGAATGATCGGTGCAGCTTTTGGCCTAGGCTTTATCTTTGGCCCCGCAACAGGCGGATTTCTCAGCCAATGGGGCTACGCTGTCCCTGCTTTTGCAGCAGCGGGTTTGGTCACGATCAATTTACTCATGGTCTACTTTTGGCTCCCTGAATCGCTTACACCTGAGAAGCGGGCTGCACTCGCACAATCTGAGAAGCCTAAATTTACCTTGAATGCGCTTTTCGATGCGCTTAAACGCCCTTTTTCTGGATCACTACTGATTACACGTTTTGTTTTTGGTCTGGCATTCTCTGTTTTTCAAACTATTTTCTCTCTCTACGCATTGCGCCGCTTCAATCTTGATGCCCAACAAACTGGCTATGTCCTGACTTATGTCGGCATTTTATCTGTGATCGTGCAGGGTGGTTTGGTCGGCAAATTGAGCGAAAAATTCCGTGATGATTTGCTCATCACTGTCAGCGTAGGCATTATGGCGATCTCGCTGCTCAGTTGGGCATTCGCCCCATCAGTGACGATGTTGCTCATTAATCTGGCGCCAATTGCCTTCTCTGGAGGCATACTAAATACCGTCATTTCCAGTGCATTGACAAAAACCGTTCAACCACAAGAGATTGGTGGGATATTGGGTCTTGCCACTTCGCTTGAAAGTCTGACACGCGTCATCGCCCCGACTTTGGGCGGGCTTCTGCTCGAAAGGCTGGGTTACTGGTCTCCAGGCGTTTTTGGGGCCATCGTCCTGACAGTTTTATTTGCCTACGTTTGGCGTGTGATTTTCAACCACCCTCTAGTACAAGCCGTACCAGAGAGTTAAATTTCCTCGGGAGGGAAGATGATCCGCAATCAATGGTATGTTGTTCTCGACTCAAAACAAGTCAAGGATAAACCGGTCGGGGTAAAACGCTTGGGCGAGAAATTAGTTTTTTGGCGCGATAGCAAGCATAAAGTCAGGTGCGCTTTCGACCGTTGTCCACATCGAGGTGTGGCGTTAAGTCTCGGTAAAGTCCATAAGAATCATCTACAATGCCCATTCCATGGCTTTGAATTTGACTCAAATGGGCAATGTGTCCTTATCCCTGCAGAGGGGCGCAGCACACAACCACCCGCCGCCATGCGCCTGAACTCCTACCCCACTTACGAAGCACATGGTTTCATCTGGATCTGGTGGGGCGATAAAGTTCCTGCGGACCTTGAGCCACCGCATTTTTTTGACAATATAGATGAGCGTTTCTTCTACGGCTCTGCGATAGACCCTTGGAAGGCACATTATTCGCGTGTGATCGAAAACCAGCTTGATGTAGCTCATCTGCCTTTTGTTCATCACAACACCATTGGGCGCGGAAACCGCACGCTAGTAGATGGTCCTAAAGTAGTTTGGAAAGACAAGAAGATGATGTGTACCTATGTTTTCAATCGCGTTGACGATGGCAGCAAACCCCGCTCTGCAGACAATTTGGAGCCGCGCGATGGACAGGTGCATCTTGAATTTATCATGCCTAATCTCTGGCAGAACCATATCAACGAAGATGTGCGAATCCTAGCCGCTTTTGTGCCTGTTGATGACGAAAACACGTTGCTTTATTTACGTTTTTATCAAAAATTTTTATCTGTGCCGCTCTTAGGAAAGCTCATCACTCAACTTTCTATGCCATCGAATCTTCACATTGCTCATCAAGACCGTGGTATTGTTGAAAGTCATAGACCCTTGATCAGCAGCTTGCGTGACAATAATGAAAAACCGATCAAAGCTGATGCGCCGATTATTGAATATCGGCGGCAGCGTGAAGCACTTCAAAAAGAGACACGATAATTGAAAAGAGAAAATATGAAAACCTGGCTCAAAAGAATTTCCATCGGCATCATCATTATTCTAGTACTAGCCACCATTGGCTTTGTTTGGTGGGGAAATACGCCCCTTGAAGCGATGCCTGAAGCATTAGCCGCTCTAGAAAGCGACAATGACGTACTCGTCATCAACAAAAAGTGGATGGTGTTCAGCCCGATTAACACATCAACAAAAACGGGCGTCATCATTTACCCGGGCGGACACGTTGATCCACGCGCTTATACGCCTTTGGCAAAAGAAATTGCGCGAAATGGCTATTTGGTCATTCTGCCGCCGATGCCACTCAATTTAGCTGTCTTTGACATGAATGTTGCAGATGAAATTATAGAAGCAAATCCAGAAATCGAGACGTGGTATCTCGGCGGGCATTCGCTCGGCGGCGCAATGGCAGCAGAATATGTGGCCGCAAACGCATCTAAAGTAGACGGGTTATTCTTGTGGGCATCTTATTCTGCTGAAGGCACCGACCTGAGCATTATCCCCGACCTGAAAGTTTTATCCATTTATGGAACAGAAGATGGTGGTGTAGAAGAAATTCGTATTTCAGATAATCGTCTCCCCGCCGACACAGTTTGGGTAGAAATGGAAGGTGCAAATCATGCTCAATTTGGTTGGTACGGTATCCAGCCCGGGGATGGGGTTGCAACTATCTCGCGTGAAGAAGAGCAAGCCTGGATTTTGAAAGAAACAATCGCATTTATTGAAAATTAATTTATTCAAACAAGTGACAGTCACTTCGAATATTCAAAAGGAAAATAAAATGAATGAAACTGAAAAGAAATACCTGATTGCAAGTATTGTAGAAGTATTAATCGCTGTAGGCATCGCCTTTGCAGGTAGCTTATACAGCGTAAAAATTGGCAATTTACCCCTTTTTGGCGTTTTGGTTGGCTGGGCATTTCTGGTCAATTGGATAGCCTTTATCCCGGCCTATAAAAACCAGACCGAAAAGTTTTTCGACCTGACGGGAAGCATCACCTATATCACCACCATCTTGCTGGCATTTTTCCTCAACCCTGCCGCACGAGATGCGCGTTCCTTCTTGATGCTAGCTGTTGTCTTGGCATGGGCATTCCGCTTGGGGACATTCCTCTTTAGCCGCATCCAAAAAGACGGTAAGGACGGACGCTTTGATGATATCAAACCATCATTCGTGCGCTTTTTCCATGTCTGGACGTTGCAAGGCTTGTGGGTCACCTTCACTGTTCTTGCTGCATTAATGGCGATGACCAGTACCACGCATAAACCTTTAGGTATTTGGGGCTTGCTCGGTGGACTGATCTGGCTCTTCGGTTTTGCGATCGAAGTGGTCGCTGATAATCAAAAATCTGCTTTTCGTAAAGATCCAGCGAATAAAGGCAAGTTCATTAATACCGGTTTATGGGCACGCTCACGCCATCCAAACTATTTCGGCGAGATCACTCTTTGGATTGGTGTGATGCTGATCGCTGTTCCCGTTTTGCAGAGCTGGCAGTGGATCGCTCTCATCTCCCCCATCTTCGTTACTTTATTGCTCACTCGCGTTAGCGGTGTTCCAATGCTCGAAAAACGCGCCGATGAAAAATGGGGTGGACAGGAAGATTACGAAGAATACAAGAAAAATACGCCTGTTTTGATTCCCAAGCTCTAGAAAATAAAAGAAGGAAAAATGAAAGAACAATTTAAAGATCAACAATATATCAATCTCGAAACCTTTCGCAAGAGCGGCGTAGGCGTTAAAACACCCGTCTGGTTTGTTGAAGAAGGGAACGCATTTTACGTCTGGACAGAAGCAAGTTCCTGGAAAGCAAAACGGATCGGTAATAATGGCTCGGTCAAAATCACACCATCTACCGCGAGCGGCGAGCCGACTGGAGAGTGGATGGATGCTCACGCAACCGCCGATGCATCCCCGGGAGCCTTAAAACATGTGACAAAATTGCTAAAAAAGAAATATGGACTTGCATTTAACGGTTTTCAGACAATGGGCAAGTTACGCAAAGCAAAATATACTGCGCTTAAGATTAAGCTCGTATAGCAGATGCGAATATTTAAGTACAACTTTACTGTTAATGCACCACTTGAAGATGTTGCAGCTTTCCATCAAGATACAAGCGCGCTTAAGAAGCTCAGCCCGCGCCCAATGATCGTGCAATTACATCAAGTTGACCCGATGGCAGAAAATTCCATCTCCGAATTCACACTTTGGCTAGGACCAATTCCCATCCGCTGGCGAGCTATTCATAGTAATATAAGCACTAACGGATTCACAGACACACAGGAAAAAGGTCCAATGAAATATTGGAAACATACGCATTCTTTTGAATCTATCGATGAAGAAAAGACCCGTATTCAAGAAAAAGTAGAATATACGCACCCCGAAGGATTGCGTAGCTTATTTACCCGTCTGCTTTTTGGAAGACTTGGCCTTAACCTTCTTTTTACCTATCGAAAATTGGCAACTAGACGCCATATTGGAGAACAGAAATGAAAAATATCAGCAAACAAATTTCAATCATTTTAACCACAATATTAACGATAACGATCAACGGACTTGCAAATGCCCTGCCCCTTAACGGGCTAACCACTGGTGAAATCTCAGACAGTTTTGAAACCTACTTTGTTCCTGCGGGGTATGTTTTTTCGATCTGGGGTTTAATCTATATTGGGCTGATCTCTTTTGCGATATACCAAGCCTTGCCTGCACAACGCGAAAATCCGCGTTTAGCGCGCATTGGCTGGTGGGTTGTGGTGGGCAATTTGGCCAATGCTGCCTGGATTTTCTTCTGGCATTACCAAATCTTCGCCCTCACCGTGGTGGCAATGGTGACCTTATTAATTTCGCTTCTCTTTACCTATAAAGGGTTGCGGAGTGATGAAGATACTATCCAACCTGCAGAACGCTGGTTTGCCCAAATCCCTTTTAGTATTTATCTCGGCTGGATATCCGTTGCTACAATTGCAAATATCAGCGATGTGCTGTATTTTTTCAATTGGGGACAATTCGGGGTCAGCGCTGAAGTCTGGATGGTCATCATCCTGCTCGTTGTAGCAATACTCGCTTGGGCAATGAGCCTGCGTCAAAAAGATGTCGCCTATTTAGCCGTACTACTCTGGGCATTGGCTGGTATTGGTGTCAAATTCCCGGATAGTGGATTTATTACCACGGCCATATGGTCTGCATTTGGTCTTGTAGCGCTTGCGTTTTTCTTCGCTGCTATTCCGCAGAAGATCAGGTCATAAATTCAAATCTGTTTGGAGGGATGCGAATGTCAAAATTGGAAAAGAAAGTTGTCGTTATCACCGGCTCTACCCGCGGCTTTGGTTATTCTATTGCCGAAGAAATGCTCAAAAAAGGCGCGATAGTCGTCATTAGCGGTAGAAGTCAAAATTCGGTAGATACTGCATTAAACGCTCTGCAAGCCGATGACGCGCGCGTAGCGGGCATTCCCTGCGAAGTATCTGATGAGGGGCAAGTCCGCGCATTAGCAGAAAAATCTGTCGAAAAATTCGGGCAAATAGATATTTGGATCAATAATGCAGGCTTTTCAACTGCAGGCGGGGATGTTCTGGATTTCCTACCAGAAGATGCTGTGGCAACCTTTATGACGAACGATCTGGGGGCATTTCACGGAGCGCAAGCCGCGCTCGGGCATATGCTCCCGCGTGGGGATGGGGTTTTGGTCAACGTATATGGAGCAGGTAGTTTCCTGAAACCCGCAAGCCCGATGGGGCTTTACGGAATGACCAAAGCCTGGCTAACATCTTTTACTCGAACGCTGGCAAAAGAGATCAAAGGGCAGGGTGTTCAAGTGATCGGTTTTAGCCCGGGCATGATGCTCACCGAAATGCTCACCCAGCCAACCTTTATTGGCAGCGAAGAGGCAGGGACAGGCAAGAATTTTGGCTTTGTACTACGCATGTTGGCAAAACCGCCCCAAGCTCCCGCCGCAAAACTGGTACGTTTGTTAGAAAATAATAAAAAGCATTTTGTTGAATATAGAATGATGAAAAAGTGGACACCGATTTTTGGCTTACTCAAAATTCTGTGGGAGAATATCACAAAAACGGGTGCAGCGCCTGAAGTTGAAATTCAATATAGGGATAAATATAAATGGCAAAAATAGAGATCAATGCCCCCGCTCCAGATTTCACGCTGGACGATTTCACCGGGCGCTCCGTGACCTTATCTGGATTCCGCCCAACAAGCAATGTTCTGCTCGTCTTCAACCGTGGCTTTCTATGACCATACTGCCGCGCGCACATGGCGCAGTTGCGCCGCGATTTTGCAAAATTTGAATCAGAAAAGACCGTTATTTTGGTTGTCGGACCCGAAAACGCAAAAGCCTTCGCCAAATATTGGAAAGAAAATGACCTCCCCTTTATTGGATTACCCGACCCAAAACATAGTGTACTGAAATTATTTGGTCAAGAAATAAAACTTTTCAAACTGGGGCGTATGCCTGCTCAAGTGATTGTCGATAAAGCGGGGGGAGTGCGTTATGCTCATTATGGACACTCAATGAGCGATATTCCTGCAAACAAAGCATTGTTGGGAATTTTTGCTGAAATAAACGGGGAATAATAGCACTCTGCTTTCATCATTACCCTGCTGAAAGCAAGGCTGTGCGTTTCACTGTGCTATTTTTAAATTCATTTCTTAAGAGGTTTTATGAAAAAATACTATTTGTTTTTCCTTGTTATGCTCATGTTTTTCCTCCATGCCTGTGAACCATTAACCCCCGTGCCTGAATCCTTAAGCGCGATCATCACAGAAATTGAAGGCCATGCTGTGGGTGTGCGCCATGTTGGTGCAAGCGAGTTTATACCAGCAGCGCTGAACGATACTCTTAAAGTCAAAGCACAAGTCAATACGGGGCTGGAAAGCCGCTCTCGGATCGATCTTTCGAGCGGAACAGTCATTCGGCTTAGTCCTGAGAGTCTCTTCACGCTCGAAAGCAACCACGAAACGGAAACAGGGCTGCTCACACGCCTCACCATAGAGATCGGGCAAGTCTGGATCGTTCTCAACGGCGGTACGCTCGAAGTTGAAACCCCATCAGGTTTGGCAGGTGTGCGTGGCTCTTACATGTCCACTGGTTATGATCTAGAAAATGGCGCGGCGCGCATCACCTGTCTTGAGGGGCAATGCTCGGCAGAAAATGAAGCAGGTACTGTTGAATTTACTGCTGGCGAAGCGGCAGATCTTCCTGCCGATGGTGCTGCGCCTATCAAAGGCGTGATGACCGCTGAAGAATTTGCGATGTGGGCGGAAAACGTTCCCGAAGCGGGCAATCTCATTCCTACGCAGGTTGCGCCATCACCAACAGCCATGCCAATGCCAACTGCCACGCCTCAGCTCGCGTCGTGTACAGTGACAAGCACTTTTCTCTATGTCCGCACTTGCCCTGAATCAACTTGTGAAGCGTTAGGATATGCAGAATTGGACGATGCTCTGGTCATCCTCTTGCCAGCAGATACCGATGGCTGGATGTCAGTCTCATTTGAAGGGGAATCAGGATGGGTCAACGCCAGTTTTTGCGAATAAAAAGGAGCGCATCGCCCACGAATTTAGACTTGCCTCCGTCTAATAATATTCATCAAGTTCCCGTTTCTATATCACTAAAGAAACGGGAACTTCTTATTTAAGCAACGGGCACGCCAACAAGATCGTGAATCCATTTGCGGGAAAGAAAACGCCGAAAGATCACTAATAATTTAACAAGTTCTTCCGTTAGAACAAGTAAGTAGACACCTTCTACAGGTAGATGCAGAACAAAGCCCCCGATCAATGCAGCTGGAACGCCGATCAGCCAGACCGAGAAAATTTCCATATACATCGCAAAACGCGTATCCCCGCCTGCGCGCAATGCACCAATAAACAAGATAAAGTTGATTGAACGCAGCCAAAGGGTGAAAGAAAAGACCGTCATCAACTTAAAGGCACTCGCAGCAACTCTAGGGGAAATCTCGTAGAGGCTAATGACAGGCTCGCGGATGAAGAGAACCATTATCCCTAAAAGAATCGCAAGCAATACGCCAATAATCAGGAAACGGCGGCTATGTTCAAAGGCGACATCTTTATCTCCTGCGCCGATCTCATTGCCGATCATGATCGCACAGGCGTTCCCTAAGCCGATTAGGAGCACAAAGGCGATCTCTTCGATGGTGGTGTTGATCTGGACGGCTGCCATTGCACCTGTGCTGATATGGGCATAGACTGCGTTGTAAACGGTAATGCCCACAGACCAGAAAACTTCGTTTATGGCAGCGGGCATGGCTGTGCCCAATACACGGAAGAGGAAGGCACGCTCAAAGCGGAAGAAAGTTAGCGGATTAACCGCAAGGGGCGTTTTAAGGGTATATACCAAAACCAGAATTAAGATAAATTGCAGTAGCCAGCCGAAAGCAGTAGCGATAGCGGCTCCACGCACGCCGAGGGCGGGCAGTCCGCCAATCCCAAAGATGAGTAGATAACTGAGAATGGATTTCAGGATCAGGGCGATAACACTGACCACAACGGTCAATTTAACGCGCATGATGCTGCGTAAAACTGCATAGTAGGAAGTCACGATAGCGGTGAAGATGTATGAGAGCCCAACGATTCGCAAATAGCTGCTTGCCAAGGCGATCACTTCGCTGTCTTCTGTGTAAAAACGCAAGATTGTTTCTGGGAAGAGGGTGGCTGCAAGCGAAAAGAATATGCCCACCAAGGTGGCAACGCTTAGGCTGATGCCCAGCACTTTGTGGATACTTTCTTCATCACCATTGCCCCAAAATTGGGCCGTGAAAATCGCCATTCCGCTGGTAACGCCGAAGAGCAAGATGATGAATAGAAAGAAAACCTGATTGGCTAATCCCAAGGCGGCAATGGCAGCTTCGCCCAATTGCCCAACCATGAGGACATCGACCATATTCAACCCTGCGGTGATAAATTGCTGAAAGGCAACGGGAATCGCCAGACTCAGCATTTTGCGTATAAATTCTTTATCTCGAAAAAATGAAAGATTCATAATTGCCCTAAAAAAGCAGTTTTTGATGGTTCCATCAAAAACTGCTCAGAGTCTCATACAGTGAGACGAATTAAAATTCAAAGGAGTTTGCTAAGGTGTAGTGACTATTACATTATCAAATTTGATATGCGAGCCGCCTTCATCCGATGTTGAGACGATGAAGCCAATTGTTCCGCTTGAAACACGATCATCTTGAATCGTTTCGAGTAGCTGATCGTTGACATAAAGCTCAATCTTATTAGCGATAGCAATTACTTTTATGTGATTCGTATTTGCGCCTGTTTTGATAGCACTGGAACGTTTCCAGTGAATGAGTTTTGTCGTTGGCTCATCAATATCAAGGTTGTCATAAACCAATGTGTAACTGCCCTCACCAGAAATCCCAAAATAATAATAATCTTTCGTTATATCGTTATAACGCAGCATAACGCCATAAAGGTTATGGTCTGGTCCTTCGAGCTGAGTGGCATCGGCATCAAGGATGAAGTCGGTGAAGTCATCTTCTCCCAGACAAGGGGGAGAGAGCCGTACCATTCCGGCACAAGCACGTCGATGTGGAAAGCGCTGTCTTCTACAAAATAGTTAATCTCATCTGTCGAGTTATCAAAGAAGCAGCCTGCTTCGCTGAAATCATTTTCTTCAAAGAGAATTTCTGGCAAGGGGGCTGGCGTTTCCTCTGGTGCAGCGCTGGAGAGGAGGAAGCAAGCGATGGTTCCTGACAGAAGTGTCAGAAGTAAAATCAGAACAGGGAGTTTTCTTTTCATCATCATAAAGGCGTCCGATTTATTTGTCCAGAAAAGGAGAATACTCTTTTTCTATGAGAGAGCTTCTTTTAAATTTTGCACAAACTCTCTTGCTGCGCCTACAGGATCATCGGCTTGCCCGACAGCTTTTATCAGTGCAGAGCCTACGATCACGCCATCGGCAACTTCGCCCACTGCGGCAGCTTGTTCGGGGGTGGAGATGCCAAAGCCGACTGCGAGGGGCTTTTGGGTCAGCTTACGCACCTTCGCGACAAAAGCGGATAATGCTACGGGCAGGGCATCCCGTTCACCTGTAATGCCCAAAACAGAAACAAGATAGACAAATCCGCGGCTTAGTTCGGTGACCACGCGCATCCGTTCATCCGAGCTATTTGGCGGGAGCAGGAAGATGATATCCAATCCTGATTTCTCGCAAAATTCGGTCATTTCTTTGGCTTCGCTTGGGGGCATATCGGGGATGATAAATCCGCTTGCGCCAGCTTGGGCGGCATCGGTGACAAATTTTTCCATGCCATAAGCCAGAACTGGGTTGATATAGCCCATCAGGATCAGCGGGATTTTCACGCCATTTTCGCGGAGTTCGGCAACGGCTTTCAGGCAGTCTTTTACAGTGATGCCATTTTCGAGCGCAACCTGTGTGCTATGCTGAATTGTGGGACCATCCGCCAGCGGATCGGAGAAGGGCATGCCCAATTCCATCAGGTCTGCGCCCGCATCGACGCAGGCTTGGATCACGTTGATCGAAGTCTGATAATCGGGATAGCCGATCGTGAAATAGGGCATGAGGGCGTTTTTTTCTTTGCCAAAGGCATCTGCTATTTTTGTCATGATCAATTCTCCAGCCCCAGAACTTGCAAAACAGTGTCCAGGTCTTTGTCGCCACGACCGGAAAGGTTGACCACCAGAATGCTATCTTTTGGCATTTCCGCCGCGCGTTTGGTGGCTTCTGCAATGGCGTGAGATGATTCAAGAGCGGGCAAAATCCCTTCCAGACGGCTGAGCGTTTGAAAGGCTTCGAGTGCTTCGTCGTCGGTGGCGTAGGTGTAATGGGCGCGTTCGAGTTCACGCAGATGGCTATGCTCAGGGCCAATGGCGGCATAATCCAGCCCGGCGCTGATCGAGTGGGTTAGCGCGATCTGACCGTCTTCATCCTGCAAGACGAAGGTGTAGCAGCCATGCAAAACGCCGGGGCGACCCACATCCGGCGCAGCGAAACGAGCGGCGTGTTGCCCACTTTCTATGCCCGTTCCCCCAGCTTCCACGCCGATCAATTCCACTTTTTCATCATCTACAAACTCGTGAAAAATCCCGATGGCGTTCGAGCCGCCGCCCACGCAAGCGATGACGGTATCTGGCAATTGCCCTTCGGCAGCCAAAATTTGTTCTTTCGCTTCCTGCCCGATCACTTTTTGAAAATCGCGCACCATCGTTGGGTATGGATGTGGTCCTAAAGCCGAACCAAGCAAATAATAGGTGTCTTCCACATTCGTTACCCAATCCCGAATGGCTTCATTTACAGCATCTTTCAGGGTCTTCGAGCCGCTCTCCACACCGCGAACTTCTGCCCCGAGCAATTTCATGCGCTGCACATTTGGGGCTTGTCGCGCCATATCCACCGTGCCCATATAGACCACACAATCCAGCCCCAAAAGCGCACATACTGTCGCCGAAGCCACGCCATGCTGCCCTGCGCCGGTTTCTGCGATCACGCGCTTTTTGCCCATCCGCTTTGCCAACAAGGCCTGCCCCAGCGCGTTATTGATCTTATGCGCGCCCGAGTGCGCCAAATCTTCTCGTTTCAAATAGATCTTCGCGCCGCCGCAATCTTCTGTCAGGCGGGCGGCGTAGGTCAGCGGGGTCGGGCGACCGACATAGTTTTGCATCAGCTCCGAAAATTCTTTTTGAAATTCGACATCATCACGATAATGCAAATACGCCGCTTCCAATTCTTTTAATGCGGGCACCAAAGTTTCGGGCACAAATTGACCGCCATAGTCGCCAAATTTTGGAGATAGTACTTTTTCGTTAGTCATTTGGATTTCCTTTCTAATTAACTAGACTTCTTGCATAAGACTACAAAAGTCTTTAAGACTTTTGTAGTCTACCTTCTCTATATATCTATCGATTTCGCAGCGGATATAAAAGCCGCGATCTTCGCAACGTCCTTAACCCCGGGGCTTGATTCCACGCCGGAGGCAATATCTACACCCCAAGGATTGACCTGCCGCACCGCCTCCCCAACATTTTCCGGGGCTAAGCCACCTGCCAGCAAGATCGGTTTTTGCGCCGCTAACTCGCGCGCTAGTGACCAATCGCCAACTGTCCCGCTGCCCCCATACTCAGAGGGGTGATAGGCATCGACGAGCAAAGCGGGCGCATCCACACGTTGGGGATATTTTTCGAGCGCATCCAACGCCTCGTCCGCATTCTTTGGGCGGATAGCTTTGAATGCCCACTCACCCAGCTCTTCCAGGAACGCGGGCGATTCATCACCATGAAGCTGGACTAAATTAAGCGCGCAAACTTCCAGCGTCTCGATAATGGTCTCGTAAGAAGCATTCACGAAAACGCCAACGCTAATAACGTCCATGCCACGCCCTACCAGATCGTTTTGAATTTCAACGCACTCTTTCACTGAAATATAACGTTTGCTTTTAGGGTAAAAATTGTATCCGAGCATGTCTGCGCCAGCGTCAATCGCAGCGAGCGCATCGGATAGTGTTTTGATACCGCAAATTTTTACGATCATAATTTTTCCTTTCGTATTGCGTATTGCGTATTTCGTAAAGTCTTGCCTGTCAGCAAAATCATTACGCAATACGTTTTACGCAATACGCTCACACTTTCCCGATCATTTCCCTAACCTTCGCCCCAACATCAGACGCAGTCACCAAACCCTCACCGATCAACATGGCATTTACGCCTGCATCGGCGAGCCGATTTACATCATCCCGTGTGTGGATGCCGCTTTCGGCGACCATCACAAGCTCATTCGGAATGAGCGGACGCAACGCTAAGGATGTTTCCAGGCTGACGTTGAAGGTGTGCAGGTCGCGATTATTTACACCGATCACGCGCGCGCCTGCCTGTAGTGCTTCTTCCACTTCGTCATGGGAATGGGCTTCGACCAAAGCATCCATTTTCAGGGCTTGCGTTACGCTTAATAATTCGCTCAATTGCGCCGGGCTGAGCATGGCGACGATGAGCAGCACCGCGCTCGCGCCCGCTGCACGTGCTTCGAGAAGTTGATAAGAGTCAAAGATGAAATCTTTAAGAAGCAAGGGAATGTTTAAATTCAGGTCGCTGATATTTTTGAGATAATCCAACGAGCCGCCAAAGTATTTTTCATCGGTGAGAACGGAGATTGCCGCCGCGCCATTTTGAGCGTAGGTCTTCGCCAAGATGATGGGGTCAAAATCGGGGCACAGGATTCCCTTCGAGGGGGAACGATATTTGACCTCGGCTATCAAGTTTGGGGTCGCGGGTGTTCCATCTGCCAGAGCAAGGGAAAATGATGGGGGCGTTGGCAAATTTCCTATAACGGAATCCAGTTCGAGACGGGAAATCCTGTTTTTTGCGGCAGATACTTCGATGCGCTTATGGGCAAAAATCTCGTCCAGGATGCTCATGCGAAAGTTTGGCTCATTTCTATGAGTGCTTCAAGTTTTTCGAGGGCTGCGCCGCTCTCAAGCGATTGGCGGGCTTCATCAATAGCGGAGGGGAAATCGCCGCTTTCAGAAGCGAGGGCGGCGGCGGCGTTGAGAATAACGACATCCCGACGCGATGACTGATCTTCGTTGGTGAGTATCGCGCGCATCATTTGGGCGTTTTGGGCTGGCTCGCCGCCGCGCAGCTCATCAGGCGTGGATGCTTTCAGATTGAATTCGGCAGGGTCAAGCTCGTAGGTTTCGACCTTGCCAGCTTTGAGATGACTGACGCGGTTAAGACCAGCGGTGGTGAGTTCGTCGAGGCCGCTGTGACCGTGAACGACGAGCGCGGCTTTTCTGCCGAGTTCGCCAAAGACTTTCGCTATCACTTCGGTAAGCTGCGGATCGAAAACACCCACGAGCAGATGCGTCGCACCAGCGGGATTTGTGAGTGGACCGAGAATATTGAAGATGGTGCGCTGCCCCATTTCGCGGCGTGGACCGATGGCGTGCTTCATTGCGGGGTGGAATTTGGGCGCAAAAAGAAATCCGATGCCGACTGTGTCGATACACTGCCCGACTTGATCGGGCGTTAGGTCGAGATTTACGCCCAACTCAGCAAGGACATCTGCGCTGCCGCATTTGGATGATGCTGCTCTATTGCCATGTTTGGCGACCGTGCGCCCTGCGCCTGCAATAAGAAAAGCTGCGGTTGTGGAGATATTGAAGGTATGTGCACCATCGCCGCCTGTGCCGACAATATCGAGCAGGGTTTCAGATTTTGTTTTGAGCGGAACAGGCGCGGCGTGTTCGCGCATGGAGCGCGCGCTGCCGGTGATCTCTTCGACGCTTTCGCCCTTCATGCGCAGAGCTGTCAGATAGCTGCCAATTTGCGCATCTGTGGCTTGCCCATCCATGATGATGTTCATGGCGGTGGCGGCTTCTTCAATGCTCAAGTTTTGACGATTGATAACTTTTTGGATAAATGGTTTTAACATGATTTTCTCCGTTTTTTTATTCTCCAGGAGATGTGCATTGCATCTGCTTTTGGATGCGTTGCACATCGGGTCTTATACGTTGCACTTTTTGCTCATCCGAACTGCAACGCATTTTGCAAATGCAATGCAGTTCTATCAGTGAGTTTTTTTCTTAAATCACATCCCGATCAAAGACCTTTGCCAGCTTTCTGATCTCATTGGTGAAATGCCCCAAGCTATCCAATGGCAAGGCTTGGTCAGCATCGGAGAGAGCCTCAACAGGATTCGGGTGAAATTCCACGATTAGACCATCTGCTCCAGCGACCATAGCAGAACGTGCTGCAGGGAGAACTAAATCAGCACGTCCAGTTGCGTGGCTGGGGTCACCAATAATAGGGAAGGGAGTGGTCTGCTTGAGTAGAGCAATCGCGCTCGTATCAAGCGTATTGCGCGTAGCTGTTTCAAAAGTCCGAATACCCCGTTCACAGAGAATGATCTTCTCATTCCCTCGGCTGGTGATATGCTCCACAGAAGCCATCCACTCGGCAATCGTAGACATAAACCCGCGCTTGAGTAAGACCGGCTTTCCGCAATCGCCCACTTCCCATAGTAAGGGGTAATTCTGCATATTTCGGCTACCAAGTTGGATGATATCGGCGTATTCAGCAACCAATGCCACCTGATCCACAGACATGGCTTCGGTAATCACCAGCAAGTCAAATTCATCCGCAACAGCTCGTAAAATCTTCAACCCTTCAAGCCCTAATCCTTGGAAGCTATGCGGGGAAGTGCGCGGCTTGAAAGCCCCGCCTCGTAAAATTTTTAAACCCTGCGCATGGAGTTCTTTGGCTGAAGCATGGGTTTGTTCATAACTTTCGACTGAGCAAGGCCCTGCCATGAGTACGGTTGCGCTTCCACCAATTTCTACACCTTTGCCTACATCAATGGCTTTTGTGGATGTTTTAGCTTCGAAAGAAGCAGCTTTTTTTATACCATTCCCGTTGACTAAAAAGTTTTCAAGAATTTTCTTGCCGTGTGGAGTGAAAATCGACTCAGGGTGAAATTGGACGCCCACGATTGGGTATTCTCTATGTCGTAGTGCCATCACTTCTCCGTCAGCAGTTCGTGCAGTGACTTCTAGCTCTTTTGGAAAAGTTTCCTGCTCTACGATCAAGGAGTGATAGCGTGTGGCGTGGAAAGGTTCTGGAACTCCGACAAAAAGCGGATCGTCCGTGTGGTGGACTGGCGAGGTTTTCCCGTGCATCAGTTGTGGTGCCCGAACAACTTTCCCGCCAAAAACTTCGCCAATGCATTGATGTCCAAGACAGACACCCAAAAGGGGAATTTTCGGCCCTAACTGGCGAATAACATCGCGAGAAATACCAGCATCGGATGGATCTCCCGGCCCTGGAGAAATAACAATATGAGAGGGGTGAAGCGCCTCGATTTCCTCTAGAGTGATCTTGTCATTGCGAAAGACTTGAATTTCTGCGCCCAGTTCGCCAAAATATTGGGCCAGATTATATGTAAATGAATCGTAGTTATCGATTATTACGAGCATATGCTTACTCCTGGTAAATTTAGCGATTTCTGCCATGTTCTGCTTTTTCGACTGCGGCAAATAGGGCCTTGGCCTTATTAATTGATTCCTGATATTCAGTAGCAGGAACGGAATCAGCTACGATACCAGCTCCAGCTTGAACGCTGATCTCTTGTCCTTGCATCACCATTGTTCGGATCGCAATACAAGTATCCGATGAACCATCATAAGAGATGTAGCCTACTGCTCCGGCATAAACGCCGCGAGGTTCTTTCTCAAGTTTGTGGATAATCTCCATGGCTCGTACTTTAGGGGCCCCGCTAACAGTTCCTGCTGGGAAGGTTGCTTCTAATAAATCGAAAGCATCAAATTCAGGGCGAATTTGCCCCTCCACATGAGAGACGATATGCATGACATGGGAATAACGCTCGATCAGCAATTGCTCTGGAACTTTGACCGTGCCATATTCGCAAACACGACCGAGATCGTTGCGACCCAAGTCCACTAACATGACATGTTCAGCACGTTCTTTGGGGTCAGAGAGTAATTCATCTGCCAAATTCTGATCTTCTTCAGGGGTTGCTCCACGCGGTCTGGTTCCGGCAATAGGACGGAGAGAAGCTACACTATCTTCCAGCCGGACATGAATTTCTGGAGAGGCACCGATCAGATAGAAAGGATCATCAGCTGTCAGGTGGGCAAAATCAAAAAAGAACATATACGGGGAAGGATTAATCCGCCGCAGCGAGCGATAAATTTCAAAAGGGCTGGCGGAGGTTTCTCTGCTAAGGCGTTGCGAGAGAACAACCTGAAAGATGTCGCCGGCAGCAATATGCTCTTTCGCTTCTTCTACATTTTCGCAAAACTCATCAAAGGTGAAGTTTGATTCCAAGTCAGTCGCTTGCGCTTCTGTCTCTTCTTGTGTTATGTCTGGAAGGGGACTTTCTAAAGATGCTTCAAGTGCATCGAGCCGAGCTTCTGCTTCGGGGATTTCTTCTTCGCTGTGGGCTGTCGCGATCAAGAGCAATTTGCCGTAAGCATGATCGAAGGCGATCACTGTATCTGCTAATAAAAATATCGCTTCCGGTAGGTCTGAATGGGCAATAAGGGGCAGCGTCGGTTCAAAATATCGGACTGTTTCAAAGCCCATATAGCCGACCAAGCCTCCGGAGAAACGGGGCAGATCAGATGCTTTGGGCTCGGCATCCAGCCCGAGATAATCGCGTAGCACTTCCAAAGGCGTTTGATCTGCCTTAAGCGGAAGCAAGTCCACACCCTGGGATGAGTGCATCTCCCACTGCTGGTCTTTCAAAACAAAGGCATCTTGTAAATCTGTGCCCAGGAATGAATAACGAGCAACGTGCTCGCCTCCTGTGACACTTTCGAGCAAGAAGGAGGGACCTTTATTCCCAGATAGCTTGAGATAGACAGAAATTGGGGTCTCAAGGTCTGCCGGAAGTTCGCGTACTATAGGTATTGCGGTGTGATTGATATTTTTTTTCATTTGGTTTCCTTTAAATTAAAAAAGCCTGCATTTGTCCGAGGGACGAGAACAGACTCCCGTGGTGCCACCCTGGTTAGGCCGATATTGCTTTAAAGAAAAATCCCGTTGACGTTGCAACGGGAAATAAAAGCCAGCCTCACTCAGTTGGGGTACGACCTGATTGGTTACAGACTTATACCCTTTGCCTTATAACGGTGGCAATTCCGGCTCAAGCTAGTAGCTCCTTTTAAGGAGCGTTCGCTTTGCAGCTCTGAGGGCCATTCAATACTGGCGTACGTATCGGGTTCACACTTTTTCCCAATTCACTGAGGCGCCGTATCAGTATTTACTAATCCTCTTCACAGCTATTATATATCTAAGATGTTGGAGCAAGTTTTATCATGGAACGGAGGCATTGTCAAACTGTTTTTACTCTTCTTCTGGAGCGCGACTGACAATATAAAGCGGACGTCCTTTTGCTTCGTCGTATAGACGCCCGATATATTCGCCTAAAATGCCTAGTGAAATAAGTTGCACCCCACCCAAAAAGAGAACTGAAATGAGCGTTGTTGTTTGTCCTTCAAAAAAATGTGAGCCTGTCATGCGCAAGATGGCGACAACAGGGATGGCGATAATGGCAAGCCCTGCCGAAGCAAAACCAAAATAACTGGCGACTTGTAATGGAAAATAGGAAAAACTTGTCACTGCATTTAGTGCAAGCTGAAGCATCTTTTTGAATGGATACTTGGTCTCACCGGCGACGCGCGCGGCTCGTTTATATTCCACGCCAATTTGCTTATAGCCAACCCAGGCAGACATGCCGCGTAAGAAGCGGTGTTTTTCGCGCATGGAATTCATCACATCCACAACTTTGTGGTCAAGCAGGCGGAAATCGCCGGTATCGAGGGGGATATCGACGTCGGTGATACGGTAGATGATGCGATAGAACAGAGATGCGGTGAATTTCTTAAACCAGCCCTCTCCTTCCCGCTCGGTGCGCACGGCGTAAACGACTTCGTAGCCTTCTTTCCATTTTTCGATCAGGTCGAGGATCACTTCAGGAGGGTCTTGGAGATCAGCATCAATGATCGTGACGGCTTCACCACGTGTGTAATCAAGACCAGCGGTGACTGCGATCTGATGCCCAAAGTTGCGGGCGAAGATCACCGGGCGAATATTTTTGTTAACGGAAGCAAGTTCCAGAATGCGTTCGGTCGAGCCGTCGGATGAACCGTCATCGACTAGGACGAGTTCCCACGTCTCGCCTGTCGAGTTCATTACATCTGTCACGCGTTTACAAAATTCGTCTACGATTTCAATCTCGTTATAGATCGGGGCAACAACTGAGTAAGTGATTTTTTTAGTCATTTTGTTTTCCTGTTTTAGGGCTTATACCAACAGTATAGAAAAAAGATGTTTAGAAGTTGTTCAGAAAGTTTTATCGTTTTGTTTAATTTTCTTTAATACGAAAACTCGGTTTTCAGAGTGCTAAGGTTGCATCCTGAAAGGATGCAACCCAAGTTTACTCCAAAAACCGAGTTTTATTTTTTATCAGTGGAGGGCTTTTAGGCTTCTTCGGGGGCAACACCTGCCATCATTAGTCCCAGTTTTTCGGGGGTGGCTTCATCGCGCGGGACAATGCCCATCAGCTCGCCTTCGCAGATCACGGCAATGCGGTCTGAAAGCCCCATAATTTCGTCGAGGTCTTCCGAGATCATCATGATGGCTGTGCCATTGCCGCGTTGCTCCAGCAATTGTGCGTGAACATATTCTGTTGCGCCCACGTCCAATCCGCGAGAAGGTTGTGCTGCGATCAGAACGCGCGGCTGGCGGGAAATTTCACGCGCTAAAACTACTTTTTGGATATTGCCGCCAGAAAGATTGCCAGCCTTTGTGTCACGCGAAGGTGTTTTGACGCGGAAACGGTCGATCAGAACATCGCTGTGCTTGGCGATGGTTTTAAGCATGAGGAAACCTTTGTTTGCAAAGGGGTTTTTGTGATGTTCGCGCAAGATCATATTTTCGGCAATACTGAAATCTTTGATCATGCCGTCTTTCATGCGCTCTTCGGGGATATAGGACAGCATACGCTCGGTGAGAACGCCTGGGCGGAAGTTGGTGACATCTTGCCCCTCGAGGTGGATGGTTCCACCCGTAACATCGCGTAGACCGGTAATTGCTTCCGCTAGTTCACGTTGACCATTCCCTGAGATGCCTGCCACGCCCAATATCTCCCCGGAGTGGACGTCCAGAGAAACGCCGCGTAAGGCGGGTGTTCCACGGTCGCTTTTACAAGTCACGTTTTCAAGTTGCAGCCGCGCTGGTCCGAGCGGAATATCTTCGAGTTCGCGGGTCATACTGACTTCGCGCCCGACCATCCAGTTTGCCAGTTCCGATTTGGTGATGTCTGCAATGATCTTGGTGCCGATCTTGCGCCCATCGCGCAGAACGGTAACACGGTCGCAGATATCCATGATCTCGTGTAATTTATGCGAGATGAAAATCAGAGCATGCCCGTCTGCGACCATTTGGCGCATGATAACGAAAAATTCATTCACTTCTTGCGGGGTCAAGACAGCGGTCGGTTCGTCAAGAATGAGTAAGGCTGCCCCACGATATAGGGCTTTGATAATCTCAACGCGTTGCTGCTGCCCGACAGAAAGTTGCCAGATATAGGCATTAGGGTCAATATCGAGACCGTAGATTTTCCCCAGTTCTAGAATACGTTCAGAAACACGGTCCAGGTCGGTTAGAAAACCGCGCGATGAAGGCAAACCGAGAGCAACATTTTCGGCAACAGTGAGAGTCTCAACGAGCATGAAATGTTGATGGATCATGCCGATGCCCTGGTTAATAGCGTCTGTGGGAGACTCGATCGTGATCGGTTTACCGTTGAGGTAGATTTCTCCTTCCTCGGGACCATATAAGCCATAGAGAACCTTCATCAAGGTGCTTTTGCCCGCGCCGTTTTCGCCTAAAAGGGCATGAACTTCGCCTGCACGAACATCAAAATCGACATTGGAATTCGCCAGAACACCAGGGAAACGCTTGGTAATATTGCGCATCTCCAGGCTATTAATTCGGGTATGACCTGAGGGGAGTGTGTTATCGCTCATCGCTTTGTCCTTTTATTCAATTTTTTTCTAATTCAGCAAAGGTTTGTCTTCTTTCAAAAAGATATGAAATTTTGCCTTCATATCTTTTTGAAAGAAGACCTGACAGGTCTTAAAAACCTGTCAGGTCTGGTTACTTTACTCTACAGGGATTACGATAGAGCCATCAATGATGCCTGCAACGGCTGCATCAGCAGCAGCTTTGACATCTTCGGGAAGATCGTAAGCGCCGTTATAGTCCATTACCAAACCGCTATTTGCGAGAGTGATGGTATAAGCTTCGCCGCCATAGACACCGTTTTCGATGTTGGCAAGCATTTGGTCAAGAGCAACTTTCCAGTCATAGACCTGGTTGGCAACAACGATGTCAGGAGCAAGGGAAGTCTGGCTGGCTTGAGTGCCGAACCAAAGTACGCCGTTTTCTTCAGCAACACCGATTGCACCAACAACCATCTGGGCGGTACCGGTCAGAACGTCTGCGCCTGCGGCAATGTGAGTATTAGCAGATTCAGAAGCGAGGGCAACATCCGAGAAGGAGCCAATCCAGCTAACTTTGACATCAACGTCAGGATTGGTGGCTGTTGCACCAGCAACGAAACCTTTGACATATAGTGCTGCATCACCAGCTTCGATCGGACCAACAACGCCGATCACGCCTGCTTCAGAGAGGCTGGCAGCGACCACACCGTTTACATAGCCGCCCTCTTGCGAGTTGGCTTCGTAAGCGAAAACATTGGTGATACCTTCGTCAGAGAAGGTGTTGAGGGTAGTACCCCAAGCGAAAGAAGTGGTCGGGAAATCGGGAGCAATTTCCTGCAGGGAGGAACCGTACTGCGAACCATGTGCAATAACGAGATTGTAGCCTTCGGAAGCATAGTCGCGAATCGCGGCAGCTGCATCATCTACAACGAACATACCTTCAGAGTAAACGATTTCCATAGCTGCTTCGCCGCCCATTTCTGCCTGAACTGCCAGCAAAGCATCGTACATGCTCTGGCTGAAAGCCAAGTCAGTGATCGAGCTGGGCATAATGATCGCAACTTTGAAAGCCTCTGCCATTTCTTCAGCAGGCATTTCTTCTGCGGGCATTTCTTCTGCGGGCATTTCTTCTGCGGGCATTTCTTCTGCAGGAGCTTCAGCAGCGGGGGCGCTGCCACATGCACTCAGTACCAAAACCAGTGCTAAAATCAAAACAACAAGCAAATTTTTCTTCATTTTCTTCTCCAAGTAATAGTTTTTTTTTTATCGTCGGGTAGTACAAAGCGTTGAGGCAACCACCTCCTTTTTAGTTTTTCTTCTTCCAAACAAGCGAAGATAAATTTTTGAAACTAGTCGCCTCTGTCAAAGGGTTTTGTGAGCGCAGCAGGTGAGCGCACTCGTGAAACAGTTGCGACCAAAACAATGATTGTTAGAAGATACGGCAGCATTACTGCAATATCTGAAGGGATGGGGACATTGAGAACCTGCATCCATAATTGAAGGGAGTTGACCATGCTGAAAAGCAATGCACCTGCTAAAACACCCCAAGGCCGCCATGCGCCAAAATAGACGAGTGCAACGGCGATAAATCCCAGCCCGCTGGTCATATTTTGCTGGAAAACATTAAGTAGAGCGATGGACATGGATGCGCCCGCGAGCCCGGAGAGGGTTCCACCTAAAATAATGGTGAAGTAGCGTATGCGTGCCACGCTAACGCCGAGCGAATCGGCAGCTTCTGGATTTTCACCGACCGAGCGAATTTTTAATCCCAAGGTGGTCTTGTTTAGAACAAACCAGGCAACTGGAACAAGCAGAAAGGCGATATAAACCAGAATATTCTGCTGGAAGAAAATCTCTCCTAAAACAGGGATTTGGCTTAAGAAGGGAATAGGTACAACAGAGAAACCTTTGACAGTTTCCACTGTGCCAAGCAACATCTTGAAAAGTAATTCGCTCATGCCTAAACCAAAGAGATAGAATCCAATGCCACTAATCCCTTGTTCGGCATGTAAATTGACAGTGACATAAGCCATCGCCAGTCCCATCAATGCGCCCACGAGCATCGCGATTAAAAGACCATACACAAGACTGCCTGTTGTCAAGGCTACATAAAAGGAGGCAAAAGCGCCGAGCAACATTTGACCTTCTACACCGAGGTTTAGCACACCGCTGCGCTGCCCGAAGGTTTCACCGATGGCGGCATAGAGATAGGGCGTAGCAAGGCGAATGCCCGAGCTCAGGACACCGATGATAACGGTTGCAGAAAAGATTTCATTCATGATGTGAGTACCTCCTCTGCTGAGGGTGCAGAGATATCCCCGTCTTGCGGGGGATTTTCCTCTTTGTTATTATCAGAAAGACGTTGACGTTGCCTTTGTTTGCGCCAAAACTCGCTGCTGACGACGAAGACAACCACCAAGCCATTCAGCGCTGTGATCAAAGCCGAAGGGATCTGGACAACACGTTGCATTTTATTTGCGCCAACAAGTAAAGCACCAAAGAAGATTGATGCAGGAATAGTGCCAATGGGGTGGAGTTGCCCGAAGAGGGCCGCCACAATACCGTTGAAGCCCGCTGCGCCCGTAAAGCCGGAAGCAGAACCATCGGTGATCATACGGTAGTTAACGCCGTAAACCTGAATGGCGCCGGCAAGCCCGGCAAAGGCACCACTTAGAAGCAGGGCTGTTACGATACGTCGGCGTACGCGGATGCCGCCATAACGAGAGGCGTGGGGGTTTTGTCCCACCGCACGGATGCGGTATCCTAAAGTCGTCCGCCAAAGCAAAACGTAGACAATGATTGCCAAGCCGAGGGCGATAAGAAATCCAATATGCAAGCGGGTGGGCGCCAAACGTGGCAGGCGAAAGGCTTCAAGAAGGCGGGCTGTTTGGGGAATTTTGGAGGCTTTTTCTGCCTGTGCAGGGTCGATCATGGGACCGCGCAGGAGGAAGTTCATTAATTGAACAGCAATAGCGTTCATCATCACAGTGCTGAGAATTTCATTTACGCGGAAATAGGCTTTAAGAAAACCAGGTATGCCGCCCCAAATTGCGCCACCCAGAAAACCCGCAAACATAGCCATAATGATCACGACCCAACCGGGTAAGTCAGTAAAGGTTAGGCCGACTTGTGTGGCAAGGATGCCGCCAATGATCATTTGCCCCTCGCCGCCGATATTGATGACGCTTGCGCGGAAGGCGATACAAATGCCCAAGCCCACAAGGAGCAAGGGGGTAGCTTTTACCAGAGTTTCGGCAACGGCGTTAGTGCTGCCAAATGCTCCTTCCCAGAGAGCGCCATAGGCTTCACCGGGGTTAACACGTAAAATTAGCAGCATTACCGTCCCCACTGCGAGTGCTGCCAGCGTTGCGAAAACGGGCATAAGAGCATCAAATAAAGAGTTCAGTCGAGATCGCATAATCAGGTGGCTCCTCCTCCGAAAGTCGTTCTTCTATCCTAAAAAGGCAATATTTCTGCCTTTTTACTTTTCTGTAGAACATATGCTTCTGATAATGATCTTTAAAATTGTCAGGCTAATTCCACGCCTGTACCAAGCGTAGGCGTAATTTGCTGTCGTCGAAATGGCTGTTGCCCAATGCGAGGGGTAAATTATCTTTACTATAGAAAGCCATTTTTAAATTGAGAATATGATCTTTATCTTCCAATTGTGGAATAGCTTGTGCATCTTTGGCAGATACCGAACAGATTTCTGTAACAGCGAAGGCAATTTCTTTTGCACAATACCTTTTTAGAATCTCTCGGATGTGCAAATTGCCATCAATTTCTTCAATAGGGGCGGTAAGAAATGTCTGTGGTATTAGATTGTGTGCAAGAATAACAGGAGCTTGATCGGCAAAAAACAACCGTCGCATAGATAAAAGTTTTTCACCTGTGTTAATAGCGAGTGCGTGTGCGTCTTCTTCTGTGGCTGTTGTTAGCTCTAAAGATAAAGCCTGAATAGATGTGGAATAACCGCTAGTTTCAATGAGACGGGTAAAGTCCCATAACCCCCCAAGATGGGTGTTTACATCCTGAATACGCTTGTTGACGTAAGTGCCATCGCCTTGACGGCGTAATATTAACCCCTCAACAGATAATTTGGCTAGAACTGTTCGTACGGTTGCCCGACTAACGCCAAATTCTTCTGCTAATTCACTCTCTGAAGGCAGGCGTGCTCCGGGTTTGTAAGTCGCATCATGGATTCTTTCTCGAAGAATTTCATTAACTTGCTCAACGATGGATTTTGAACGTGTGACAAGCATAAATAACCTGTTTCTAAACCGAAGTGGACAGTCGTCTGACTTTTTATTTTTAGCATAAATTACACCAAAAGGCAAGCAGTTTGTGAAATTTGGTATATTCTGCGGATTCCGGTGAAATCATCCACTGATTCCGGTTTATGTCGTCCACTTTAGCGAAAAACAAAACTGGTGAATGGATTATACATCAAGCGGACGACATGCCCTGCTCAGCACGCAGTTTTCGCTGAGAATCTCCGTGCAATTCGATGCGGTGAGCGTTGTGGATCAGACGGTCTAAGATGGC
>Ga0209249_1000947_pt1 | contig 31033 bp, 25 predicted proteins | sample SaaInlV_200m_DNA_4_FD_184653 | JGI IMG/M metagenome (GOLD analysis project Ga0209249, IMG submission 184653) | Marine microbial communities from expanding oxygen minimum zones in the Saanich Inlet - SI037_S3LV_200m_DNA (SPAdes) (version 2) | ecosystem: Environmental > Aquatic > Marine >...
TTAAAAAACCTAAAAAGAATGAGCGAAGCGAATTAAATGCGTATTTTAAAGAAAATTACTACAAAAAAATAAATTTAATTTAGGCGACAACTTGCTTGACAAACACCGGCCCTCATAACTACAAATTGCTTTTGCATTTAAAAGTTCAAGCCAGAATTTATTAAGCACATCTTCAATATTTTCTTTCTTTTTATTATGAATGAGCCGCCCGATAAAAAGAAAAAACATTTGTTGATAACGGTTATAAAGTTCAATAATGGCATTTTTATTTTTAGCCAACAATTCTTTACATATTTTTTTTGCTAAACGAAAATCTTTGGAGAAATCTTTCTTAATTTGCATAATTCCCATAAATTTTAATATCGATAATTTTATGCCCTATAAATCATTAAATCATGTTATGTCAAATAATTAGATTATTCTTCGATTTCAAATTTTTTAAATATCCAGCCAAACCATTTAAAAACATTTCCCCCTTCCCTTAACCAATAGAGCACAGCGTTCTTTTTAAAAAACCTGAAGGGAATACTTTTCAGGCTTTTTAACGAAAGGTATCAGTATCTTTTTTAATCTTTTAAAAATAAAAGTCACCATTCCCCCACATTGAACGACTACGAGATTAGAAAACAAAAAATTTGTATCTGTAATGGTTGCTGTAAAGCTAAACGAAGCTTAGTAGGATGGGAAAGAGAGGCCCCGCCATGACAAAAATAAAAAACGATGTGAAATATTGTCTTTTAAGAGAGAATGAAAAAAAGGGATACCTTCTGGTTGAATCCGCCAAGGAAAATCAACTGATTATACCAAATAATATTTTTAAAAGGGGTGTTTCCCGCCAGGAAGAATCGATAAGGAATCCCGAGATTTTAATCATCGAGGAAGACTTGCTGATACTTACTCAAAAAGAATGGACAAAAATACAAAAAGCAACAATCCGACAAGATTTTTGTGAAGTTTATTACTGGGAAAAGACAAACCGCTTTAAAGGGATTTATACATCAATAACTAAATCGAGAGTCCGACAAGTCCTTAATACTGGAAACCATTAAAAATCAGTAAGAAGGATAGGTCACTTTTAATTAGATTAAAACTAAATATAAAAATTTTCTTACCAAGGATAAAACATTGACACTCTACCCTTCAAATATTACAACTCTCGTTGATAGATTTCGAATGGGGGAGGTGTGTATGAAGGGTAATATTATTACCACAGAGCGATGTATGATTTGTGATAAAGTTCTAAAACACGATGACAGAAGGCATGGACTCTTTTGTCTTGATCATCCTCAATATTCAGCGGTCAAGATCTATATTGTCCGATTCGGTAGATATATTCAAAAACAATTTAACAGTTATGAAAAAGCTGCTCAATTTTTGACCGGGTTAAGATTTAAAACCGGAGAAGGGTCTTTTGATACAAAAGACTATTCATCTGACAAACCATATTCTTTTTATAGCTTATCGGAAAAATATTTAAAAAAGAAAAAGAAAACCCTTAAAAGTTTCAAAGAAAGAAGGCGACATATAAAGATTGCCCAAGATTGTTTTTCTGATCGGAATATAAAATATATTACTGGGGCAGATATTGAAGACTATCTTGATGATATTGAAGATATTTCAGAAAAAACTCGACATAATTATGCAAGCTCATTAAAAGATTTTTTCGGGTGGCTTAAAAAAAGAGAGGTTATAGAAACTATCCCCCCCTTCCCTGAAATTAAATTTGAACTTGGATACCGCACAATAACCGATATAAAAACTCAAAGGGCAATAATTGATAAAGTTAGAGAAAACACTTTTGATATCAACCCTAAAATTTGGACCGGAATAGATCTGCTGGCAATTTATGTTAATTTGCGCCCAGGGGATTTGCTCAAAATCAAAGAAAAAGATATTGATACTGAAAACGGAATCATCACTATTCATCATCCAACAAAATCAAAAAATAAAAAGAAAACAGTTCGCTTACTGTCTGTACACACAGAACATTTAAAACAGCTCAAAAAAGAATTTCCTGCTGTCCCTGAATTAAAATTCTTCCGACATCATGGAGGGGTGAGCTCTGTTAAAGTCAATCAACCCTTTGGTCCCAAGTATTTTAAACGGCATTGGGATAGAGCCTGCAAAGATTTGGGTGTCCTTGATCTCGATTTATATGGCGGTACACGGCACACCAGCACAACAGAAATAGCAAGAAGGGCTGGAACAGCAAATGCCAGGGAAGCATCAGCCCATGAAACCAATAAGGCCTTTGACAGATATTGTCAGTTCCAGAACGATACTGCATTTAAAATGGCTGAACTGTTAAAAACAGATAGTTCTATATTGGATTTTACCAAGAAGGCCAAAAATGAATGATATTATAGACCCAGCACCTACCCAGCACATTTTTAGAGATGTTTTAGAAACAAAAAAACCCGTAAACACTGGCGTTACGGGCTTTAAAATGGTGGAGGCGGCGGGAGTTGAACCCGCGTCCGAAAACGATCACCCCAAGCTTCTACATACTTATCTCAAAATTTAAAATTAATTGCAAAGTCTCCTTTGAGATGGATACGAAACAATATAGTCTGAAAAGTTTAACCTTTAAGGTTCAGACAACCTTAAAAGGCGGTCTTGCAAAGTCGACGTCCTGACCTGAGATCTGCAAGAAGGATATCAGCAGGACGGAAGCTGCTCTACGCAGCTACAGCGTAATTATAATCATCTGCGATTATGTTTATGCATTGCCAATTTTACGAGCTGACAAAAGACTCGGTATGCTACCATAGACTTCAAAATCTCCGTCGAAGCCATTTCGCCCCCAAATTTTAAAAGATCAGTTATAGCTAATAATAGTTCTAAAAGCTAAAAAAGTCAATATCAACAGAATCACCATATTGCCAAAACTGGTGAATCATTTTCCCTTATGAATATTTCTTGCGATCCCGATCAAGATCCCTTTTGATATCTTTTTGTTTAATGCTTTGTCTTTTATCGTATAATTTTTTACCCCTGCCAAGGCCTATCAATACTTTTATTTTATTATTCTTAAAATATATTTTCAGGGGGATGAGTGTATACCCTCTTTCTTTAATTTTACTCCAAAGTTTTTTAATTTCATATCCATGGAGTAACAATTTTCTTGTTCTATGGGTTTCGTGATTGCTGTAATATGCATATTTGTATGGAGAAATATGCAGTTGCCTCAGGAACATTTCTCCATTTTTTATATCAGCATATGCATCTTGGAAACTGACTCTTCCCTCACGGATAGATTTAACTTCCGTTCCAACCAAAACAATTCCAGCCTCATATTCCGAGTCAATTTGATAATTGTGCCTGGCTTTTTTATTGGTTGCAATTATTTTAATAAATTCAGAACTCATTTATTATTCATCCACTTCACCAAAAGGAAGGATGTCTTTATATTCTTCCAGAATAAAATCAAAAATTTCCTGAACACAATTTAACTTCATTATTTTTTCCACGTTATTTTTAGCCTTCTTTGTATCAAGATTTCGAATCAATCTTTTAACAATAGGAACTGAAGCTGAATTCATTGAAAAATTCGTTAAGCCCATACCAACCAAAACAGGTATATTCATTGGATCTCCTGCCATTTCACCACACATGACAAGGTCAATACATTTTTTCTCTGCTGCATCATAGGTCATTTTTATCATTTTTAAAACAGCAGGATTTAGAGCCTGGTAGAGATGGGCCACCATTCTGTTGCTCCTGTCAATGGCCATGGAATATTGAATCAGATCATTTGTTCCAATACTAAAAAAATCCACATGTTCTGCAAGGTTTTCAGCGATCATTACTGCTGATGGAACTTCAATCATGACTCCAAGGGGGATATCTTTATTGAAAATTTTATCTTCATACTCAAGTTCAAGAATGGCTTTGTTCATCACCTGTTTGACTTGAATAATTTCTTCAACACAGGAAATCATAGGGATCAGCAGTTTAATATTCCCAAATGCTGCTGCCCTGAAAATTGCTTTTAATTGTGTGATAAAAATATCTTCATTTTCAAGGCAGAACCTTACTGCCCGCAGCCCTAAAGAAGGGTTGGCTTCTTCAATGCTTGTCAGATATGGATTCACCTTATCTCCATTAATATCGAGCGTCCTGATAGTAACACTCTGCGGGCTCATGAATTCGACAAGCTCTTTATACTTACATAAAAGTTCATCTTCAGTAGGAAATCTTTTTAAATCAAGATATAAAAACTCTGTTCTGAAAAGGCCTATACCGATGGCCCCATAATCTTTTGCTGCAACAACCTCTTCTACAAGTTCAATATTGGCCATGAGATTTAATGAAATTCCATCTTTTGTTACAGCAGGCAGATGGCTGTCTCTTTCTAAACCGGCTCGATATTCTTCAAATCTTACCATACGCTCTTCATACTTGAAGAGAGTATCTTCGTCAGGATTGATGATCAAAGTTCCCGAAGAACCGTCAACAATTAAAAAATCATCACTTTTGATATTAATAGTTGCAATGCCTAACCCTAGAACAGAAGGTATTCTTAATGCTTTTGCAATAATACTTGTATGGGAATCCTTTCCTCCACGATCAGTTACAAACCCTTTTACCCGTTCAAGTTGTATTTGACTGGCATCGGCAGGCGATAAATCATGAGCAACAATTATGACACGTTTATTTATATCTGAAATTTTAATATCCTGGGCTCCGACAAGATATGACATTATTTTGTCGGATACCTGAACAATATCATTAACTCTTGCCTGCAGATAGACATCATCAATCTTCTGGAACATAATTTTTACTTTTCTTGAAACTTTTCTCAATGCCCATTCAGCATTGATTTTGTCTTTAGAAATGGTCTCAATGGTCTTACCATACAGCATCTTATCTTTAAAAAGCACCATATGTGTTTCAAGAATATTTAAATTTTCTCCCAAATCTTTATCAAGGGAATCAATTACCTTGGCATGATCATTTTTTGCTTTTAAAACGGCCTGTTTAAAACGGTCAATTTCATTGGGTACCAAAGCATCACTGACCGGATACCGTTTAGTGATATTGACACCTTCTCTATCAACAATATACGCCTTACCAATACAGATGCCTGGTGAACCGCTTATTCCTTTGAGAATTATCTGTTCTGCCTTTGAAATACCCATCTTTATATTTCTCCAAAGCCGGCTTCAAAAAAATCAAAAATCTGATCAAGAATCATCTCATCTTTCTGATTTTCAATTTCAATCACAATCTTTGTTCCTTTCACAGCACACAAAGTCAATATGTCGATTATACTTGCAGCATCAACCTTTGTTGAATTTGCACAAAGCCAAACGTCAGAGTAAGCCGATTCGACAATTTGTGCTATTTTGGATGCTGGTCTTGCGTGCATTCCAAGCTCATTTTTTACCGATGTTTTGCGAGCAATAATTATTCTATCCTTAAAGCTTAATTCTTTCTATAAGAAGTTTCTTTTTTTATATCTTTTTATAAAAGATGTCAATGTATATGCAGGTTTATAGTCTATGCAAGGCCAGCTTGTAATTGACGATTATATTTTTATGTGATAGGCCTTTGGTTCAAAGAGTTTAATAACACATATAGGCCTATTTTACCAGATTCCATCTACGCAATATGCCTAATAATAAGTAAATTATTGGAATAATCAACATGGAAAAAAATGTAATCAACGGAAAATATCCTATTAATGATTTTAAAACCGGCGAGTCATGGCGATTATTTAAAATCATGGGAGAATTTGTTGAAGGAATTGACGCATTACACAATCTTGGCCCTGCAGTATCTATTTTTGGATCTGCAAGGACGAATCCCGGGCATCCATATTATAAAAAAGCAGAACAGCTTTCAGCATTATTTGCCAAAAAAGGATACGCAGTTATCACTGGTGGAGGCGGTGGCATTATGGAGGCTGCCAATAAAGGGGCTAAACGGGGTGGGGTAGAATCTATCGGACTTAATATTTCACTGCCTTTTGAACAAAAACCTAACCCTTATGCAACTACACAAATTGAATTTAATTATTTTTTTGTTCGAAAAGTAATGTTCTTAAAATATGCCCAGGCTTATATTATAATGCCAGGAGGATTTGGAACACTTGATGAACTGTTTGAAACTATCACATTGATTCAAACTCAAAAAATTCGAAAAATGCCGATTATCCTCGTGGACAAAGACTATTGGGATGGTTTGATTCATTGGGTGCAAAATAAATTTTTAGAAGAAAAAATGATTTCTGAAAAAGATCTTGATCTGTTTCATCTGCTGGATGACCCCGAAGACATTATTCAGGTCGTAGAAGATTTTTATCAAACTGCTGATGATTAACCATGAATCTGCAAAGTCTTTTGAAAAATAAAACAAGGCATGAGTCTTGCCCAGGAAAAAATGATAAAGGACATCTACAATATTTTAAATTACTTAATTTTTATATGAATAATTTATGAAATTATTTGAACCCAACACTAAAAGCAAAACCTTAACCAATACATATAATGCCGAATCAATTGAAGTCTTAAAGGGACTGGATCCTGTCAAAAGAAGGCCAGGGATGTATACTGAGACTTCCAGCCCTGATCATCTGGCATTCGAAGTTATTGACAATAGCGTGGATGAAGCGATTGCAGGATATGCAAACCGGATTGATGTTGTGTTAAAAAAGGACCAATCTATTATAGTTTCTGACAATGGGCGCGGAATGCCTGTGGATATCCATCCCAAAGAAAAAGTGTCGGGTGTGGAATTGATCATGTCAAAACTTCATGCCGGTGCTAAATTTTCCAATAAAGACTATAGTTATTCTGGAGGCCTTCATGGTGTTGGCGTTTCTGTTGTAAATGCCCTGTCTTCCAGTTTGACAATTCTCATCAAAAGAGATGGACACGAATATCGTATTGGATTTAATAAAGGGATCAAAACTGAAAATCTATCAATTGTAAAAAAACTTAAAAGGAAAGAAACCGGAACATCTCTTCAATTTTATCCTGATATTTCCTATTTTGACAGACCTACATTTTCAAAAACAGCTTTGAAAAATGCTTTGAAATCAAAGGCCATTCTTTGCAAAGGGCTTATTACAACTTTTTATGATGAAGAATCAGGGGGAAAAGACACCTGGAAATATGACCATGGGTTGGATGACTATCTAAATGAAAATTTGAATGATAAAAAATGTATTTTCCCTCATCCTTTTGCCGGAGAACTTCATGGAGATGAAATAAAAATCTTATGGGCTGTTAACTGGACAATAGAATCCGGCTCTAATCCTGAAGAAAGTTATGTTAATCTTATTCCCACACGATTGGGAGGAACCCATGTCAATGGGTTTCGATCAGGGCTTTTGGAATCTGTCAGAGAATTTTGCAAGTTTAGAAACCTTTTACCCAAAGGCTTATATCTTGCGCCGGAGGACATCTGGGACAAGATCGGGTATATTCTTTCTGTCAAACTTTCCGATGCCCAGTTTTCAGGGCAGACAAAAGAAAGACTTTCCTCCCGACATTGTGCAAGTCTTGTAAACCTTCAAGTCAGAGATACCTTCAGCTTGTGGCTGAACCAAAACATTGAAGAAGGTGAAACTCTAGCTGCATTTGCTATTGAAAATGCAAAAAATCGAGTGAAAAAAGCCAAAAAAATTACTAAAAAAAGATCCTCAAACGGCACCACACTTCCAGCTAAATTGTCAGACTGCACAAGTATTGATCAGGCAAGGCGGGAATTGTTTTTTGTGGAAGGAGATTCTGCCGGTGGTTCTGCAAAGCAGGCAAGGGACAGACGTTTTCAAGCTATTATGCCCTTACGTGGTAAGATATTAAATACCTGGGATCTTGAATCTTCTGCCATTATTGAATCCAAAGAAATCAGGGATATTTCCCAGGTTTTAGGTGTAATACCAGGGTCTGATGATATTTCCAAACTCAGGTATAACAGGATTTGTGTACTGGCAGACGCTGACTCAGACGGGCTGCATATTGCTACATTGATGTGCGCCCTGTTTTTTAAGCATTTTCTCAAAATTGTAAAAAATGGACATGTCTATATTGCAATGCCTCCATTATATAGAATAGACGTGGGGAAAGAAGTTTTTTATGCATTGGATGATTCTGAAAAAACCAATATTATCAAAAAAATAAATCGGCGGAAAAAGCAAGGCAAAATAAATATCCAGAGATTTAAAGGATTGGGTGAAATGAATCCTGCCCAGCTAAAAGAAACAACCATTTCACCCGATTCCAGACGACTGGTACAATTATCCGTAGCTAATGGGTCTGAAGAATCTTTAAAAGAAGTTTACGAAATTATGGATATGCTCCTTGGGAAAAAAAGAGCAAAAGATAGAAAAACCTGGATAGAATCGAATGGCAATATAAAAGAGATTGAGTCATGAGAGAAACGCTTCCATCTGCAATTGAGGATTATGAACAAATACCTTTCCAGGAATTTACCCAGAAAGCGTATTTAAACTATTCAATGTATGTTATTTTAGACCGCGCCCTGCCCCATATTGCAGACGGTTTAAAACCGGTACAAAGAAGAATTGTTTACTCCATGAGCCAATTGGGGTTGGCGTCTACAGCCAAGTTTAAAAAATCAGCAAGAACAGTGGGTGATGTACTTGGCAAATTCCATCCCCATGGAGATACAGCCTGCTACGAAGCCATGGTTCTTTTAGCACAGCCTTTTTCTTTAAGATACCCTCTGGTTGACGGCCAGGGGAACTGGGGTGATCCCAATGACCCCAAGTCTTTCGCTGCCATGCGGTATACAGAATCCAGATTATCACAATATGCTGATATTTTTCTTTCCGAAGTTGATCAGGGAACCTCGGACTGGGTACCTAATTTTGATGGGACCTTAAACGAACCAAAGCTTTTACCTGCAAGACTTCCTAATATTTTGCTGAATGGATCCGCTGGTATTGCCGTTGGCATGGCAACCAATATACTTCCCCATAATCTGCGTGAAGTTGCAAAAGCATTAATTCACCTGATTGATAATGAAAATACAAGCCTTGATCAAATCTGCAAATTTATCAAGGGTCCTGACTTTCCAACTGAAGCGGAAATCATCACACCCCGTTCGGAAATAAAAGATATTTACAAAACAGGACTCGGCAGGATTAAGATGCGGGCTAAATTTCATGTCGAAGATTCGGAAATAATTTTCACAGCTCTCCCCCATCATGCCTCCACGGAAAAAATTTATGAGCAGATTGCCTCACAAATGGAAGCAAAAAAATTGCCCATGGTCAGTGATATAAGGGATGAGTCAGACCATGAAGACCCCACACGGCTTGTCGTGATTCCACGCTCCAACAGGATAGATCTTAATGCCTTAACCGACCATTTATTTGCCACAACCGATCTTGAAAAATCATATTCTTTTAATATGAATATGATTGGCATTAATGGCAGGCCCCAGGTTAAGAATCTAGTTGAAATACTTACCGAATGGCTCGAATACAGGGCAGAAACAGTAAGAAAAAAATTAAATTTCAAGTTAGAAAAAATTTTAAAGCGTCTTCATATTTTAGAAGGCTTTCTTATTGCCTTTCTTAATATGGATGAAGTCATTAAAATCATCAGAAGGTCGGATCACCCCAAAAAAGACCTTATCAAGGCCTTTTCAATAACCGAACTGCAGGCAACTGCCATTCTTGAGATCAGACTGCGGCAACTTGCCAAATTAGAAGAAATTAAAATAAAATCTGAACAAAAAGATTTGAATTCACAAAAAAAAGAGCTTGAAAGAATCCTAGGCAAAGAAAAAGCATTCAAGAAATATATAAAAGAAGAGATAAAATCTGATGCAAAAAAATATGGGGATAAAAGACGATCGCCCATAAAAAAACGAAAAGAAGCAGAAAAGTTTTCTGTTACAGATGTAATGGATATACAGCCTGTAACCATCATTTTGTCTAAAAACGGTTGGATTCGATCAGCTAAGGGACATGATATCAACCCTGAAGCTGTAAAATTTAAATCCGGAGATTCTCTTCTGGGACATTTAAGAACAAAAAGCGACAAACCCATCATTTTTCTGGACAATACCGGCCGAAGTTATATGCTCTTTTCCCACACACTGCCGTCTGCCAGAAGTAATGGAGAGCCTTTAACAGGTCATTTGTCTATCCAGGCAAATGCCCATATAAAATTTATGCTGTCTGGGGAAAACAATAATCATTTTTTGATCGGCTCGAGCAGAGGATATGGGTTTATCCTTAAATTTGAAGATCTTTTGACCAATTATAAAAATGGCAAAGCAGTTGTCACTTTAAAGGAAAATCATGAATTATTAAATCCAGAGGCTGTCATTGATCTGGAAAAAGACTATATTGCCGCAATTACGTCTAAAGGCAGACTTTTGATCTTTAAATTAAACCAATTGCCTAACCTAAAAAAAGGACAGGGAAATAAAATCATTTCCATACCAAAAAGAGAACTGAAGCCACCGGTTCCGGAAACACTTAACTTCATTAAAATATTACCTCCTAATGCGAATATTTTCATTTATTCAGGCCGACATTATCTTAAATTGAATCCAGGCAATCAAAAGGATTATACTGGAATGAGGGGCCATCGAGGGAAAAAACTTCCCCGGGGGTACCAGAATGTTGATCGTGTGGAAATTGTACCGATTTAACCAAAGAGTGATTAAAAATGAAAAAAATTTATTATAATTATTTTATTTTAATAAATCTTCTTATCATTTTATCTTTTTTTGTTTTTTTATCTGTATTGATCCATAATAAGGAATTCCGTTTTAATCTAACCCGGTTTGAAAAAATCAAAAAAACAGGTGTTTTAAGACTAATCACAAATAACTCAATTAATACCTATTATTATTATAATGGCCAGCCCACTGGTTTTGAGTATGACCTGGCCAAAGAGTTTGCTGATTTTTTGAAAGTAGATCTTGATATTGTTACCCCGGGCTGGAGCAATATGTTTGTTTACCTTGAACAGGGTCAAGGTGATTTTATTGCTTCAGGACTTGCAATTACAAAAAAAAGACTTGAAAAGGTCAATTTTTCAATTCCCTATATGGATATTCAACAACGCATTATACACCATAAATTAGTTTACAGTCCTAAAAATATTGAAGATTTGACCTTTAGATCATTACATGTCAGACGTGGGACTTCATATCATTCACGGCTCGAAGAAATCAAAAAATCAGGGATAAATTTTAATTATATTCTTCATGATAACATTCCAACTCAAGAACTAATTCATATGGTCCATAACAGGAAAATAAAATTGACTGTTGCTTATGACAATGTGGCTTATTTGAATCAAAGGTATTATCCAGACATCAGGATCGGAATACCACTGCAAAAAAAAGAATCTCTTGCCTGGGCCGTTAACAAAGAGGATCTGGAAATGCTGGAACAGATTAATAAATTTTTCCTGTACGCAAACGAAACCGGAATATTGCAAAATATATATGATAAATATTATGCAAATATTGAAGACTCAGATCCTTTTGATTTGAAAAAATTTCATTTAAGGATAACAACCAGACTGCCAAAGTACAAAAAAATAATTATTGAAGAATCCAAAAAATATGATTTTGACTGGAAGCTTATTGCTGCAGTTGTGTACCAGGAATCTCATTTTAATCCAAACGCAAAAAGCTTTACAAATGTCAGGGGTTTGATGCAGATAACAGAGATTACAGCAGAAGAAATGGGTATTGAAAACCGGTTAAATCCTTCACAGAGCATTAAAGCAGGAATAAAATACCTTGATAAAATGGTTAAAAAATTCAAGTATATCGAAGATGATTATGAAAGGATGCTGTTTGGTTTAGCCAGTTACAATATAGGATATGGACATGTGACAGATGCCATAAGCATTGCCCGAAAAATGGGGCTTAAGGAAAAAAGATGGCAAAATTTAAAAACAGTACTGCCATTGTTATCAAAACCAGAATACTATGAACAAAGCAAACATGGTTATGCAAGGGGGTGGGAGACGGTTCAATATATTGAAAATATTCTTACCTATTTTGACATTCTTAAACAAAAATTAAAGATTTGATCATGTATTCATCTGTTGAACAAATAAAAAATTTGACTTGCTTCATTCAATTTATTAGTTAAAATTTATAAATTAATCGAATTATTAATATATATAATAAAGAGACAACCTAATGACAAAAAAAATTCTAATCAATGCACTGGATTCTGATGAAAACAGAATAGCTGCAATTAAAGATACTAAACTCGAACAATTTCATATAGAAACAACTGCCAAACAAGTAACACAAGGCAATATATTTAAAGGGATTGTCACAAGAGTTGAACCCAGTCTTCAGGCTGTCTTTGTCGATTATGGTGCTCCCAAAAACGGTTTTCTGCAAAAAAATGAAATCCATAAAGACTATTTTCAAGATGTCGAAAAAGGTGAAAAAGCTTTGTTCCATCTTATAAAAAAAGGCCAGGAACTTATTGTCCAGGTGACCAAAGATCCAATCAGTCAAAAAGGAGCCATGCTGACAACCTTTATTTCTCTACCTGGAAGATTATCTGTTCTGATGCCGGGAAATTCTACAAAAGGTGTGTCACGGAAAATAAGTGACGAAGACGAAAGAAAAAGGCTTGTAAATATTATAAAAACAATGAAAATTCCCACTGGATTTGGCATGATAGTACGAACAGCCGGTAAAAATTCCACAAAGACCTTGTTAACTGCTGACTTAAAATACCTGATGCGTGTATGGAAAAACATTGATAAAAAGGCAATTAAAAATACTGCCCCATCGCTGCTCTATAAAGAACAAACCCTTGCTGTTAGATCTTTAAGGGATTATTTTACATCAGATGTCAATGAAATTTTGATTGACAGCCCTGAAATTTTTAAAGAAGTAAAAGATTTCATCTGCGTAATTGCTCCAAAACAACAAAAAATAGTCAAACTGTTCAAGGGTGAAAAGCCAATATTTAGTAAATATCAACTTGAAGATCAGATTGCTTCTATTTACAAAAAAGAAGTCACTCTCAAATCTGGAGGTTTTCTTGTAATTGAACAAACAGAAGCCCTGGTTTCCATTGATGTAAATTCGGGAAAATCCACTAAAAAGAAAAATATTGAAGAAACCGCTTTTCATACAAATCTTGAGGCCTGTGAGGAAGTAGCAAGACAATTGAGGCTTCGTGATATGGGTGGATTGATTGTGGTTGACTTTATAGATATGAAGGATCGTCGGCATAAAGCTGAGATCACGAAAACCCTGAAAAAATATTTAAAATCAGACAAAGCCAAGACAAAAGTGGGTGGTATTACGCCATTCGGTTTATTGGAAATGTCACGACAGAGGATCAGGCATTCCATTACATTTGGCAGTCATGAAACCTGCCGAAACTGCAATGGCAGGGGTCAAACTCCATCCGTAGAAACACAGGGGCTTGCCTTTTTAAGGCAATTAAACTTGAAAACTATTAAGCCTGAAGTCAAGGAAGCAACAGGATTCGTCCCCAGTGATGTGGCAAATTATCTGTTAAATAAAAAAAGAGAGGAACTATCTGAAATTGAGTCTAAAAGGACTATTGCAATTACAATTGAAGGAGATCAAAAAATGATTTCCGGAGAAAGTAAAATTATTATATCTGCCCCAAATTGAAGCTCTTTCTTGACATAAATCATTCTATTGTGTATCTGAAGCAATTTCAATCTTAACAATTATGGAAAGATATGCCACAAAAAAAAGATGGAAATAAAATAATATTAATGCTGGTTACTATGGTTTTAGTTGTGTTGCTTTTTGGGGGTACGCTGTATTTTAAGAAATCCCAGGAAACTGATTTGCCGCCAGCAAACGATAAAACAATGGTACCAGAAAAAACTAAAAAGAATAAACTAAGGCCTAACGTTAAAGCAGATAAAAATAATAGCTCGGTTAAAACTGTAGAAACCAATGAAACACTTAGCAATGAAAATATCACTAAAATAGATCAGATAGTTACCCCTGGAAACGATGTTAAGAAAGTTGAAACCACTACCAAAGAAACAATTTTGAAAACCGGTGAAATAGTGCAGGGCAAAATTATTGTGTTACCTGACATTGATTTCAAAAATCTCAAGAAGGATAAAGAATTAAATCAACTCATGGTATCGCGTAAAGAGGAATTGGGATTTAATAAAAGCCTTGATATGATTGTAAATTCGGATGAGAGCTTTAAGGTTGGAGATGTCCAGATCCCTTTGAGGGATATTTTAGAAAAGGCAAGTTTTAATCAAGGAAAAGTTTTTGAAGAAAAAATTGAAGAATCCGGGGCTGTCCAGCCTGAGAAAATTATAAAATTCGGAATTTATGTGGTCCAGCCGGGTGATAATATCTGGAATATTCATTTTAATATTTTAAAAGAATTTTATGAAAACCAGGGAATAACAATTTCACCCAATGCAGATGAACCTATAAACCGGGGGATGAGTTCAGGAGTTGGAAAAATTTTAAAATTTTCCGAAACCATGGTTATTATATACAATTTTATTGAACGAAAAATAGTGTCAAATATTGAACTTCTTGAACCATTAAGTAAAATTATTATTTACAATATGGATGAGATTTTTTCACTGCTGCAAGAAATTAATTATGAGAACCTAGACCGAATCCAATTTGATGGGAAGTCCATCTGGGTTCCAACAAAAAAAATATAAATTTATATTTTATTTAAGGAGGATTTATTTTGATTAGCACAGCATATGCAATGGGGCAAACCGGTGGCGCAGGCGGGGCTGGTGGCATAGCCGGGTTTTTACCCATTATTATTTTATTTGCAATTTTTTATTTTCTTTTGATTCGACCCCAGCAGAAAAAAGCAAAAGAACATCGAGAAATGATATCCAATTTAAAAAAAGGTGTTAGAATCATTACCTCTGGTGGTATCTATGGTACAATCCAAAGTATTGATGATACAACTATTGGTCTTGAAATAGCTGAAAAGGTAAAAATAAAGATTTCCCGTGGAAATGTTGCCGCTGTAATTTCTGATGCTGAAGCAGTCCAGAAAGAAGATAAAAAGAAAAAATAAATCAATTAGGAGTAATTAGATTGAAACCGTTTACCTTTAAGTCAGTATCAATTATCGGAGTTATTTTGGCAGCCGTTGTTTTTTTGCTTCCAACCTTTTTTAATTGCTGGCCCCATAAAAAAATTAATTTAGGACTGGATCTTCGAGGAGGAATGCATCTTGTACTCGAAGTTCAAAATATTAAAGCTGTAGAAGCTGAAATGGAAAGAACCATACAGGAAATTAAAAAACAGCTTAGAAAAGAAGGTGTGAAGCACCTTGGTATTTCACGTCTTAATGACAATTCTATTCTTGCAAAATTTTCAGATGGTGATGATAAATCAGGGTTTGAGACTGTACTTTCCAAAAATTTTGAACATCTTGTCACCCAAAAACCTCATATGGATAATAATATTGTCTCATACAAACTGACCCTGCCGGAAGAAGAGATGGAAAATCTTAAGAAGATGGCCACAGAGCAGGCACTTGAAACAATCCGCAACAGGATTGATGAATTTGGTGTGAGTGAGCCTGATATCAGAATCCAGGGCGGGAACAGGATACTGCTGCAACTGCCAGGCATTAAAGACCCTGAAAGAGCCAAAGACCTTATCGGGAAAACCGCTCAATTGACTTTTCAAATTGTTGATGAAGATGCTGATGTCAATTCAGCCATAAATGGCACGCCTCCAGTGGGTGATGAAATACTCTATCAGACTAAATATAATGCAGGCTCAAGTGTGCCCATCAAAACTCCATTTTTAATTAAAAAAAGAATTCTTCTGGATGGCAGCCTCTTAACTGATGCAAGAGTTGAATTTGACCAGTTTCAACAACCACAGATCGGTATTGAGTTCAATCGCAAAGGTGCCAGAATTTTTGACCGCATCACGGGCGAAAATATTCAAAAAAGGCTTGCCATAGTACTTGACAAAACGGTTTATTCAGCACCGGTTATCCAGGACAGGATTGCCGGAGGAAAAGCAAGAATTACCGGCAATTTTACCCTGGATGAAGCAAAAGATCTTGCCATTGCTCTGAGAGCGGGATCTTTACCTGCACCGGTCAGAATCATTGAAGAGCGAACAGTAGGACCAACCCTGGGAGCAGATTCCATACGTACAGGCCTAATGTCTATGATTGTTGGCGGATTTCTTGTGATTCTATTCATGGTAATCTATTATAAAAATGCCGGTTTGATCGCAGATCTGGCCCTGGTTATTAATATTATCCTTATAGGCGGAGGTCTTGCAGCTTTCCAGGCTAACTTAACACTACCAGGAATAGCAGGTATTATTCTTACGATAGGAATGGCTGTTGATGCCAATGTAATTATTTATGAAAGAATCAGGGAAGAATTAAGATCTGGAAAGACTGCGTTAGCATCGGTAAATGCAGGATTTGAAAGAGCAGCCCTGACGATTCTTGATGCAAACGTTACTACCTTGATAGCAGCACTGGTTTTATACCAGTTTGGTACAGGAGCCATTAGAGGATTTGCAGTTACCCTGTGTCTTGGTATTATGGCAAGTCTTTTTACGTCACTTATTGTGTCCAGAGGTATTTTTAATTTTGTTTTAAAGAACAAACCATCCAGAAAACTAAGTATATAAAGGAAATATATAATGCAGCTTATCAAGTCTGATATCAACATAGACTTTATTGGTAAACAAAAAATCGGATTTATTTTATCGGTCCTCTTTATTCTTCTTAGCATAGGGTCCCTTATTGTTCATAAAGGACCTAATTATGGCATTGATTTTGTTGGCGGAACCATCATTCAAATCAAGTTTTCTGAACAGGTTCCCGTTGGTAAAATACGGTCAGGTTTATCTGATATAGGGTTTAATAATGCTTCAGTACAGAATTTTGGAGCGGATCATGACAATGAATTTTTAATTAGAACAAGCAACCTTGCAATGACTGATAAAGGCTTGTCACAATCAATAAAAGATGCTGTCATGGCATCAACCGGTATTGCTCCTGAAATCCGGAGGGTGGAAATGGTGGGCCCCCAGGTAGGTAAAGACTTAAGAGAAAAAGCACTTTTAGCCATTTTTTATTCTCTTTTGTTTATCACCATATATATTTCAGGCAGATTCGAGTTAAAATGGATTTTATCAGGTGTAACCGCGGGCTCTCTAATGACAGCGGTTTATTTTCTATCTATATTTAATGTAAGTATGGCTGTACTTATTACAGCAGCATTAGCTGTAACACTGGCATTATTCTGGACCCTACGTCTCAAATATGCCATGGGAGCTATTGTAGCATTGCTGCACGATGTATTGATAACCATTGGCATTTTTTCGATCCTTGACCTGGACTTTTCATTACCCATTATTGCAGCCCTTTTAACCATAATCGGCTACTCATTAAATGATACCATTATTGTCTTTGATCGTTTAAGGGAGAATATAAAAGGTTCTGAAAAAACTGATTCACTGCCGCTTTTATTTAACAAAAGCATCAATGGAACCCTTTCAAGGACAATTTTAACATCGCTGACCACATTGATCGTTCTTTTTGCACTTTATTTTCTGGGTGGAGAAATTATTCATAATTTTGCCTTTGCCATGATTATTGGTGTGATTATTGGTACATATTCCTCCATATTTGTGGCCAGCCCGATTGTGCTTCTTGCTCACAAAAGGTAACTTTATGCCTTTAGTGAATAATTTTTTTTTTAAAATTATTATTCTTTTTTCATCATTGTGTTTACTTGTTTCCTGCGGTGCTATAAATTTTTTTCAAAAGCCCGCAGGAAAAGATAAAACTATGCCTTACAAACATCCTTTTTCTTTGAATGCCAAAAAAGTTTTTGGGGAAATAAGGAATTTTGGGTAAGGCCATTTCTTAAAATGCAGACTTCTTTTGAAAAATATTTACCCTGGTTTATCCTGAGGGAAATTCCTTTTATAGGGAATACAATGATTAAAAAATTGATTCGTCAGTTTCAATCCCCTGAAAAGGTTTTAAATGCTCCTGAAGCTCAGCTGAAAAAAATTAATAATATTACTGTCAAAATGATAAACGGCATCATTCACCACAATACATTTCAGGAAAAGGCCAAAAAAGAATTAAACCAAATTATAGACAAAGGTATCAAAATTGTAACATTAACTGATTCATCCTATCCTGCCTTGTTAAAACAAATTCATGATCCACCACCTTTTTTAACCTATTTGGGAAAACTGGACAATAGTGCCCCCTGTATATCTATCGTAGGTTCAAGGAGTGCAACCGCATACGGGTTGAGCACATCTGAAAATCTTGCATATCACCTTGCCAAAAAGGGATTCCAGATTGTAAGCGGATTGGCAAGGGGAATTGATGCAAGGGCACATAAAGGGGCATTAAGAGCACAGGGAAAAACCATAGCGGTTATGGGTTCAGGACTCAATAAAATTTATCCCAGGGAAAACAAACACCTTTTTCACGACATAGCAGATAAAGGGACTGTATTTTCCGAATTTAAATTAGATACAAAACCTTTTCCATCAAATTTTCCCATTCGTAATCGAATCATTGCCGGATTATCATGTGGCAGTATTGTTGTTGAAGCCGCTAAAAGGAGTGGTTCTCTGATCACTGCCCGTCTGGCAGGTGAATATAACAGGGAAGTATTTGCAGTTCCCGGAAGTATACAATCAAAAAAAAGTCAGGGCACGCACTCTCTGTTAAAACAAGGAGCAAAACTTGTGGAAAACGAAATGGATATAATGGATGAGCTTCATCATTTCATTCATTTGAAAAAAAATTATCAACCCGTATCTTTACAAAATAAAAAAATGTCTAACTATAAAACCTGTAAAACTGCAGAGCCTGAAATCTTAAAATTTATAGGACCCTACCCTGTCCATATTGATATGTTAATAGTAAATAGCGGGATGAACAGCTCGCAAATCACATCCCAATTGCTTGACTTGGAACTTGAGGGAAAAGTCAATCGCCATCAGGGTAATTATTATTCTATCTCGGAGGAAAACCATTGACAAAGCCTCTCATAATCGTAGAGTCACCAACAAAAATAAAAACACTGAAAAAATATGTGGGAAAAGAATTTAATATTGGTGCAAGTGCCGGCCATATAAGGGATCTTCCAGTCAAAACCCTTGGTATTGATATTGAAAAAAAATTTAAAGCCAAATATGTTAATATAAAAGATAAAGCCAAAATTATTGCAAATTTGAAGAAACTGGCCAAGGGTGCCAAAGAGATTTACCTTGCTCCTGACCCTGATCGTGAAGGTGAAGCCATTGCATTTCATATAATGGATATTCTAAAAGGAAAAGAAAAGGTTTTTCATCGTGTTCTTATCCATGAATTAACAAAAAAAGGTATTCAGGAAGCGTTAAAACAAACCCTGAAACCAGATGTTCATAAATATGATGCCCAGCAGGCCAGAAGAAAACTTGACCGGCTGGTAGGTTATCAGATATCTCCTTTATTATGGCAAAAAGTTCAGAGAGGATTAAGCGCAGGAAGGGTTCAATCAGTTACCGTTAAAATTATTTGTGACAGGGAAAGGCAAATTCGAAAATTTGTTCCTGAAGAATTCTGGACTATCACAGCAGACCTTCTATCACTGTTTCCTCCTCAGTTTAATGCAGCTTTAATTAAAATTAACAATAAAAAGGCAAAAATTGAAAACCAGAAACAGGCTTCAGGTATTTTAAGAGATCTTGAAAATGCACAATTTGTTATCCATGATATAAAGAGCAAAACTATCAAACGAAATCCTGCTCCCCCATTTATTACAAGTAAACTTCAACAGGATGCCATCAATCGTTTAAAATTTTCCGCACGAAAAACCATGATCGTTGCACAGCAACTTTATGAAGGCATTGAAATTGGCACAGGAGGACCTGAAGGACTGATCACCTATATGCGTACGGATTCAACCAGAATTGCATCAGATGCGGCAGAGGAAGCACAAAAGTTTATTTCAAAAACCCTGGGGAATGAATTTGCATTAAGCAAACCACGATTTTTTAAAAATAAGAATAAAGTACAAGATGCCCATGAGGCCATTAGGCCCACATCAGTATTTAATTCACCTAAAATGCTTAAAAAATTTCTAAGTCCTGATCAGTTTAATCTTTATACGCTTATATGGAATCGGTTTGTTGCATCACAAATGACACAGTCTATCATTGACCAGAAAACAATTTTAATTCAGGCAACAGATCAATATCTTTTTTCAGTAAGTGGTTCAACTGTTCGGTTTCCAGGATTCATGAAACTTTATTCCCAGGATCAAGAATCAAAGGAAAAAGAAATTCAAGTGCTGCCTGATGCAAAAATCGGTACTGCCTTAAAAACTTTGAAGATTAATCCTAAACAACATTTTACAAAACCTCTGCCTCGATTTTCCGAAGCTTCCCTTGTTAAGGAACTTGAAAAAAACGGTATTGGTCGACCAAGTACTTATGCTTCCATTCTAACAGTGATCAGGGACAAAGGATATGTTGATCTTATTAAGCGGTACTTTATTCCAAGTGAGCTCGGATTTATTGTAAATGATCTGCTGGCTGCATCTTTTCCAAACATTTTAAATATTTCCTTTACTGCCCAATTGGAAACCAATCTTGATGATGTTGAAACCGGCAATTTAGAAGAAGTCCAGCTTTTAACAAATTTTTATGCTACCTTTAAACAAAGCCTGGATGCTGCAAGCGAGAATATGGTCAGTGTGAAAGGGGTGGGGGTGGACACAGATTTAAAATGTCCGTCTTGCAAAAAGCAATTAAATATAAAAATTGGCAAAAATGGACATTTTCTCGCATGTACCGGATATCCTGACTGCTCATTTACCAGCAATTATTTAAGAGATGAAAAGGGCAACCTTTCAATTGTTGAAAAAATCATTGATAATACCAAAGTCAAAGATTGTATAAAATGCGGACAGCCCATGGTTCAAAAAGAGGGCCGTTTTGGCCTGTTTCTGGCCTGCACCGGATACCCCGACTGCAAACATACTGAATCTGTTAATGGTGGACAAAATGGTAAGGATATCGGTGTTAAGTGTCCGCAAACTGATTGTTCAGGAAGTATTGTCGAAAGAAAATCAAAAAGAGGTAAAATATTTTTTGGATGCTCAAATTATCCAGACTGTACTTTTGCATCATGGGATAAACCTGTTGATAAATCATGTCCTGATTGCAACTCTGCTTATCTTGTTGAAAAAGAAACCAAAAGGGATGGAAAATCTTTAAAATGCCCAAACAAAGATTGCAGTTTCAAAGAACAGCAATAAAAATGATAATTGTTCAGCCTATTAAAAAAAATATCCCAAAGCCCTGTCTGATAGATATTTGCAGGAGGTTAAGCGTTTAGCATCGAAACAAATATCCATCAGATAAGGCGGGTTCAAGCGTAAGAGCTGAATAATTACCAAAAATGTTGAATTATTCATTCACCCTTTCCACATATTCCCGGGTTCTGGTATCAATTTTTACCATCTGACCCTGATCAATAAAAGGGGGAACCTGAACCTCGAATCCTGTTTCAAGTATAGCAGGTTTTGTGCTCCCGGTTGCTGTATCGCCTTTTGCCCATGGTTCTGATTCCATCACTTCCAAATTTACAAAATTCGGTAATGTTACACCAATGGGGTGGCCGTTATATAATAGAATAGTACAGATGGTATTGTCCTTTAACAGATCTATTGCATCCCCCAATTGATCTTTTGACAAAAAATGCTGTTCATAATTGGCTGTGCTCATAAAACAGCAATTGTCTCTATCCGCATAAAGATATTCCATTTCCTGTTCTTCAAGATCTGCTCTTTTAAACTTATCACCGGACCTATAGGTTCTTTCAAAAAGATTACCAGTGATCATATTCTTTAATTTGCACTTATATAAAGATTGCCCTTTTCCGGGTTTTTTGAATTCAAAGTTTATAATGACATAGGGTTCTCCATCAATTTCAAATTTTAAACCCTTTCTTAAATCACTTGCCAGATACATATACACTCCCCAATTTATTTTTAAAATTTTATTTTTATTTTCAATTCTCTTTTAATCATATTAATTGCCAATTGGCAACCTCCGGATAAAAACAGCTTGCTTTTTTATCCATATTATAGGAAATAATGTAGTTTAATAAATTATTATTATAGGAATAATTACATGATTGTTGTTATTGATTTTGGTTCTCAATTTAATCAGCTTATTGCAAGAAGGGTTAGAGAAAACGATGTATACTGCCAGGTAGAACCTGCAAGTATTTCTCTTGAAAAATTAAAAAACCTTCATCCAAGGGGCATCATTCTTTCCGGAGGACCGTCAAGCATCTATGAAGAAAACAGCCCGACCATCGATAAAAAGCTTTTTGATCTTGGTATCCCCATCCTTGGTATCTGCTATGGGATGCATTATATGGTGCATACCCTGGGCGGAAAAATTAAAAAAGCCACTAAACGTGAATATGGGTTTGCAAGTCTTGATATTAAAGAATCCAAACCTTTATTCAAAGATATGGATACAGGTTTTCAATGCTGGATGAGTCATGGGGACTCTGCCATTGAATTACCTGAAAATTTTGTAATTACAGCTTCCACCAAAAACACTGCTATTGCAGCTATTGCAAATCATGAAAAAAAATTTTACGGTCTTCAGCTTCATCCTGAAGTTGAACATTCCATAAATGGTTCATTAATGATCCGGCATTTTTTATTTGATATCTGTAATTGCCAGAAAAACTGGACAATGAAATCCTTTTGTGATGGTGCTGTTGCTCAAATCAAGGCCGCAGTTGGTGATAAAAAAGTAATTATGGGGCTTTCCGGCGGTGTTGATTCATCAGTTGCTGCATCGCTTATACATAAAGCCATTGGAAAAAATCTGCTCTGCATCTTTGTCGATAATGGTCTTTTAAGAAAAAATGAAAAAGAAACCCTTGAAAAAAATCTGATCTCAAGTCTTGATTTAACAATTAAATTTGTTGATGCAAAAGACAAATTTTTAACGGCTTTAAAAGGCGTGACAGATCCTGAACAAAAACGCAAAATTATTGGAAATATTTTTATAGAAGTATTTGAAGATGAAGCCAGTAAAATTAAAGGAGCACAATTCCTTGGTCAGGGAACATTGTATCCTGATATTATTGAATCCAAATCAGCTTTTGGAGGGCCCACTTCCATTATAAAATCTCATCACAATGTTGGCGGTCTGCCGGAAAAAATGAAACTTAAGTTGATTGAACCATTACAATTACTTTTCAAAGATGAAGTAAGAAAGCTTGGAACAGAATTGGGTATTAATGATGATCTCATCTGGCGTCAACCCTTTCCAGGGCCTGGACTTGCCATAAGGATCATGGGTGAAATAACCGAATTTAGACTTGAAATTTTAAGAGAAGCAGATGCAGTTTTGCTTGAAGAAATCAGAAAAGCCGGACTTTATAGAAAGGTATGGCAATCTTTTGCAGTGCTCCTGCCTGTGAAAAGCGTGGGAGTTATGGGAGATAAAAGAACTTTTGCAAATTGTATTGCAATACGAGCCGTTACCAGTAATGATGCCATGACAGCTGACTGGGCAAAATTGCCACACGATCTTTTAGGCAAAATTTCCAACAGGATAATCAATGAAGTTGAAAATATTAACCGCGTTGTTTTTGACATAACGTCAAAGCCTCCCGGAACCATTGAATGGGAATAAAATAATAGGAATAGAAAATGAATTTAAATGATTTCAGATCTGATATATCAAATTTCGATTCCAGAGAAGAAAACCTTAAAGATTCGGAAAGTCAGGTTTCTGCATTAATATATCACGAAGAACTCAATACCTTGAAGATAGATAAACTTTCCAACAGGGTAACCATTATTTCCATCATTATTCCATGCCTTATTGGTGCCATCCTTATTTTTGGTTATCTTGATATGAAAGAAAGACTTGTTGATGTTGATGTGACCAAGCAAAGCCAGGTCGACAGGATTTCTCAACAATTAGAAGATAAATTAAATGCCCTTGATGTAAAAATAGCCAGAAACAGGTTTGATCTTGAAAATAACCTGCCTGAATTTGACAAAAAGACTACCTCTCTTGAAAAGCAAATCGTAAAAATAGCAAGTTCAAAGGTCGACACTGAAACCATTAATACACGGTTTGAAAAACTTGAAAAACAGGTTGCCAATAATGCAAACCAGAATAAAATAACGATGGAAACCATTGAAAGGATTAACAAACTGACCCTTTCAACTTTTAAAAACAATACATCTCAATTTGATAAAATTGCCCTGCAAATAAAAGAAGAAACAGCTCTTTTAAAACAAGAATTTAATGACCGCTTAAATGAACTGCCAGATAGTGATCAGGAATTAGGAGAGCTTAGAAAAAACTTCAGTCTCATGGACAAAAAATATAAAAATTTAGAAAATGAGAGTGCTTCTCAATCTGCAGTTGACAAACAAATGACTCAATTGGAAAATGGTTTAAATAATCGCTTGAATACCATTGATAGCCTGATCACCACATTGAATCAGAAACTTGAGGTAAATATTTCAAGGCTTCAAAAAGAGATTAACCAGATGTCAAACAAAGCAACAAAGAACACTAAACCAAAACCACAGATAAATATTGATTCATCCAAACCTGCAACAATTAAAGAAAAATCTTTAACACAATAATTTTAAGCTAGTTGGCTTTCCTGTTTACCTGGTCCATCCATACCGGGAAATAGGTTGAAAGATTCTTTAAATTAGAGTATGGTTAACAAATTCTTTGGGGAAACAAATAAAAAGGAATTAAAATGTCTAAACAATACCCTGAATGCCCACTCTATAATCACGCAACCTGCAGAGAACTACATAATCCAAAACTATGCGCAATCATACGAGATGATAAAGTCTGTTTTAAAAAACTACAAAAACCTAAAAAAGAAAACGTAAGCTCAACCGACGACACTTCTTCTTAATTTTCATTCAATCAAAAGCCTGTCTCCCGGGTGAATCATACTTTTTACAGAAAGATTATTTAATTGTAACAATGACAAAAAAGACATCTGATATGTTTGAGCAATTTTACTTAGACTATCTCCGGCTTTAACAATATGAAATTTTGTTTTATAAATTTTTTCCCAATCTTTGTAGCGAGAATTAAAATTTTTCTTAAATCTTTTTGCCCTTCCCTTTGGTATCAAAATAGTTAAATCACCCTTTTCAAGGTTATATCCACGCAATTCAGGGTTGTAATCTTTAATCGTTTTAAAGGGTATAACCGCAGCCTTTGCTATAACAGCAATGGGCATTTGAAAATCAGATTTAAAATTAACTTTATCAAAGGAAAAAACAGGATATAAATCTGATTTATTCAAATAAAAACCATATGATTCCTGATTTTCAAAAATTATTTTTGCACAGATTAGCTTAAACGCATATCTCTGGGTCTCTAAAGGAAGGTACAACGAAAAAAAATCATTATTTTGTTGCCTTTTAATTTCACGGTTCAAACCATATTCCCCCATATTATATGCAGATAAAGCAAGCAGGTAAGATCCAAATTGCTCTTCCAGGGTTTTTAAATATTTACATGCGGCATTGGTTGATTTAAAAATATTTCTTCGTTCATCCACTTGAGAATCAATCCTAAGGCCATAATTTCTCCCTGTAGATCTTATAAACTGCCAATATCCAACTGCACCTTTTGAGGAAGCGGCATGGGGTCTTAAAGCACTTTCAATCAAAGGAACATATTTCAAATCGGGCGGCAGACCATGCTGTTTTAAAATTTTTTCCACATGGGGGAAAAACCGTCCCGCCCGCTTGATCCAGAGGATCACCTGAGGCCGGTTCCACAAGGCTAATAACATCTCTTTTTCAAGCCTTTCCTTAACATCCTGATGTTCAATGGGAATTTTAGTTCCACAAAATCGGATATCCTTTTTAAACTGAATACTCTTCATTAATGGGGGAAATTCATATTGAAAATTTTGATGGGCCAATGGCTCTGTACCAGCACAGATCAGGGGGATTGTAAAAAATAAAAGAATTAATATACAGATGGTATTCCATAAAGTTTTAAAGAGCATAAATATATCCTGAAATTAAAGAATTGATTTACTGAATCATGTCAAAATCAGGTATCAAAGTCAATGAATGCTGAAAGAATCAAATAGTATTAGGCCTTTGTCTTTGAAAAAATTGCACTGATATGCAATAATTCATGAATAATTAATAATAACTAAAAAGAGAATAAATAAAAAATGACAATACAATGGTTTCCAGGACATATGGTTGAAACTGAAAACCTGCTTAAAAAGGCGATATCTAAAGTAGACGTTGTTTTAGAGATTTTAGATGCAAGACTGCCCCAGGCAAGTGCAAACCCCTTTGTAAATAAGATTTGCAAAGGCAAATTCAGATTAAAAGTTTTAAATAAGTCAGACCTTGCTGACCCTGAACAAACTAAATTGTGGCTTCATTATTTTGAAAAGCAAAAGAAGAATCCTGCTATCTCAATTTGTGGATCCCAAAAATCCCAGGCATATAGCGCACTGAATTATTGTATAGACAAAGTTAATCGCAACCGGTCCAGAAAATTAAAAGTAATGGTTGTGGGTATTCCAAACACTGGAAAGTCAACTATTTTAAATACGCTTGCCGGAAAAAAAATTGCAAAAACCGGGAATGTGCCGGCAATCACCCGCCACCAGCAGCGAACCAGTTTAGAAAACAATATTGATATCTATGACACACCAGGGATACTATGGCCGGTAATAGAATCCGATCAAAAAGCCTATATCCTTGCTGCAAGCGGTGCCATATCAGATACAGCCATTGACTATAATGACATTGCATTTTTTACCGCCGGTCTTTTAATTAAAAGATATCCTGAGTTATTGATGAAAAGGTATCCATTTTTAAAAACCATCCCAGAGGATGAAACAAGTTTAATAGAAAAAATCGGTTCTGCAAGGGGATGTTTAAAAAAAGGCGGAATTATAAATTATCAAAAAGCATCTGAAACATTGATTCGTGAACTTAGGGCCGGTAAAATAGGCAGACTAAGCTTTGAAACACCTGAGGATTTAAATCATGATATTGAAAAAAACTAGGTATATTCATATTTCAAATTTATTAAAATATTTTTGCTCACTGCTCATTTTTTTCTCGTATTCTTCATCAGCATACGCCAATATTGTCAAGCCTATAAGCCCTACACAAGAGCATTCTTATCAATGTATTAAAATTATAAAAGCACTTGAGCGATATCATTATCTTGAAAAAAACCTGGGTAATTCACTGTCATCAACAATTCTTGACACATATTTAAAAAGGCTTGATCCAGGTAAGCAGCTTTTTACGGCAGGAGATGTTGATCAATTAAACCAATATAAATTTCGGTTTGATAATGATCTTAAAAAAGGTCGTCTTAATACTGCTTTCACCATATTTAATTTATATATGACCCGATCAAAGGAGCGGCTGGAATATATTTTAACACTGATAAAAACCTGGGAAAAAAATTTTGACTTCACTAAAAATGAGTCCATAATATCTGAAATCGATTTGCGGCAGCGGAAGGACGATAAGAAGGCACTTTATTTTCTTTGGAAAAAAGAATTAAAAAATCATATAATTTCCATGATGCTTGATGATCAAGATACTGATTTGATCACTGACAGGCTTGAAAAAATATATTCAACCCGGCTCAATCGATTGCTTCAAACAAATTCAAATGATATTTTTGAAATTTTCATGAACAGTGTGACTGCAAGTTTTGATCCTCATACTCAATTTTTCCCTCCCAGAGCTTCCGAGGATTTCGATATTCATATGAGTTTATCTCTTGAGGGGATTGGTGCTGTTCTTCAAAACGAATATGAATATACAAAGGTCATTCGTTTAATTCCCAAAGGGCCTGCCGACAAATCAAACTTACTTATGCCTGGGGATAAAATTATTGGTGTGGGCCAGGGCATAGACGGAAAGATCAAAGACACAATAGGACAACGGATTGATCATGTTGTCAAACTTATCAGGGGTCCAAAAAATTCATTTGTCCGGCTGAAAATCATCCCTGCAAAAAAAAGCAATTCAATCAAAACTATTCAAATAAAAAGAGAACGGGTTAAATTAGAAGAGCAATCTGCTAAAAAAGAAATTATCACCATCGAACAGAACCACCAGACCTTGAAACTTGGCATTATTGAAATCCCTAATTTTTATATTGACTTTAATGCCTATTACAGGGGAGATAAAGACTATAAAAGTACAACAAAAGACGTTAAAAAACTGTTGGTTGAACTTAAAAATGAGAACATTGACGGATTAATTATTGATTTAAGAGACAATGGCGGCGGTTCCTTAAAAGAGGCTAATCAGCTTACCGGTCTTTTTCTTAAATCCGGTCCAGTCGTACAGATTAAATCAAAACACAGAATCAGCCTATTATATGATGATGATCCAGATATAGAATATTCAGGACCCCTTATTGTTTTAATCAATCGAATGAGCGCATCTGCTTCAGAGATTTTTGCAGGTGCGATTAAAGACTACCAGAGGGGAGTTATTGTCGGAACAAGAAGTTTTGGAAAGGGAACAGTACAGGAAATGCAGTCACTGGGAACAGGGAAACTTAAGCTGACCAGTGCAAAATTTTATCGTGTATCAGGTGACAGCACTCAACATTTAGGAATTTTACCAGATTTAGAATATCCATACATTTATAAAATTAAAGATACCGGAGAAAGTTCTTTAGATGGAGCCCTGCCCTGGGATACAATATCCAGGACATCATATCTTGCCTATAAACCTCTTTCTCTGGTAAATAAAAAACTAAATATTGCCTACCAAAAAAGATCAATTAAAGATCCTGGTTTAAACTATCTTAAAAAAAGAATTGAATTGGCATCCATGCTAAATGAGCAGACTTCGCTCTCTTTGAATTTGGATATCCGGAAATCAAAGAAAAAACAATATGAACAATTAGAGATTGATATTGCAAATGATTATTTAAAGTCTATTGGTAAGCCTCTCATTGAAAAAATAGATCAAGATAATATTAAAACAGATGATTTTAAAAAAATTTTATTGGATCAAACCCATCTTGTAATGGCTGATTTTATAGATCTATCCAAGGATCTTGGTTTTTCCTGGTAATGGGTAATGGTTTTATTAATAAAACAGTACTTAAAAGAATATTTCTTTATGGTATAGCTCTAATTGCAGGATTAATATTATTATCCCCTTTTTTAATTACCTGGAGCATCAACACATCATATATAAAAAACAAAATCAGTTTTTTCCTCTATCAAAAAACCGGAACTCATATTAACGGGTCTAATTTATCACTGGCCATCCTTCCTAACCCAAGCATATCCGTGAATAAGTTGGTGCTCAATCCCGACAAAAGAATCAAGCTTACCATTGATTTTATAAAATTAAACTTTGATATTAAACAGCTTTTGCAGGGTAAAATAAATGTAAATCAAATAACAATTGATCGACCTGAAATAAAGCCAATGCCAATAGAGGAAAAGTCTTTTAATTCACCACTTAATAATTATTTTTCAAACATTACCCAGGACTTAAAAAAAATATTTGTTTTTTTACCGGATCACCAGTCCTCAGTAGAAATCAGGTTTAAAAATGCAATAAGTCAATATTTTAAACAAATGGATGGGTCAGTCTATCTGTCAAAAAAAAATAAAGAAATAATTTTAAATACAATTATAAAAAAAATAAAATTCAAACCAAGCTCACTATCAAAAACTGTTTTTGAGAAATATCCTGAATTGGATTACATTGAGCTGGATCAGTTAAAAGTCTTTACCACCATAAATTTAAATGGAGAAATTAAAGGCCGGTGCACCTTTATCAAACCTAAGCTTTACTCTAAAAACAAAAATATATTATTGCGGTCAAACCTTATCAAATCATCTTTTAAACTTGCAGAAGAAGGCTGTAAACTTGTCATAACCCCATTTAAATTAAATCACCCTGAAGGAATAGTTGGTATCCAGTTTGAAAATAACTATACCAAAAAAAAATCAAGCCTGAGATTTACTGGAACCGATATTCATATTGATCCGGCACGACAGATGTCCTTAAGGCTATTCAAGGACAATGAAATTGTAACAAAGATTTTCCAAATTGTCAGAAAAGGCATTGTCCCCAAAGTGGCTGTATCTTTTCATGGCAAAGATTTTAAAGACCTTTTTAAAGGAAATCATTTAAGGTTAAAGGGAAATATAAAAAATGGATCTGTTGTCATTCCTGCAACCGACATTACTGCCTCAGAAGTTAATGGGAATGTAAATATACGAAATGGTATTCTTGACATAAAGACTACAAAAGCAATAATTCAAAATTCAAGACTTGAGAAAGCAAGTCTTTCCATTGATCTTCTAAACTATAAAAACGTTCCGTTTCAAGGTGAATTTTCACTTGATCTTGACCTTTCCCTTTTACCAGAGACTTTGATAAGCCTTTTACCTGAAACACTTCTGGCACAAGAATTATCTCTTGTCCATAATGTAGAAGGACAATCAAAAGCTGCATTAACACTTTTAATGGAACCAGACAGCACTTTACTTGGGGTTAAAATTAATGCAGAAAATTTTTCTGCTAGGGGCTATTATGATCGTATTCCCGGTAAAATTTCCATTGGAAATGTAAATTTTCATTATGAAACCGACCATGTGTTTCTTAAACATCTTCATGCCGATATTAATGGTAATAAAATTTATGATTCTAATATGCTTGTTAATTTTGAGAATGATGCATGGATTAAGATCCAATCGGGTTCCGGGCTTATTGATCTTGCAACATCAATACCCTGGTTGAATTCTTATGAAAAGACCAGAAAAATAATATCACCTGTTAAAATGGGGAATGGTAAAGTCAATATAGACTCGATTAGCCTTTCCGGCCCTGTATTAAAACCAGAACTATGGGAATATGAATTAGCCGGCAAAAGCCATCGAATAAATATTACAACCCGGGAAAATCAGAAACAAATAGAAGACCTGTCCTGCCAATACCATCTTTCCGGGGATCTTTTTTATTTGAAA
>Ga0209249_1000952_pt1 | contig 30918 bp, 33 predicted proteins | sample SaaInlV_200m_DNA_4_FD_184653 | JGI IMG/M metagenome (GOLD analysis project Ga0209249, IMG submission 184653) | Marine microbial communities from expanding oxygen minimum zones in the Saanich Inlet - SI037_S3LV_200m_DNA (SPAdes) (version 2) | ecosystem: Environmental > Aquatic > Marine >...
AATTAAAAAAGAAGTGTTTTTATTACACCTCAAAGAATCTGAATTTAGATTCAATTATCGGAACGAAAATCTTTATGGTAAAATGTTAGAAATCTTTAAAAATCACCCGCTTAAGTTGTCTTGACCCTAAATTTTTTCAATCGGAGCGACGGACGCGACAATTTTTTTTACGCCGATTCCGGCGAACGCCACGCTCAAAACATCGCCGTCAACTTGAATCACCGTGCCTTCTCCAAAATTTGCGTGCCGGATTCGATCCGCGATTTTGAGATTTGTTTCGTTTTCTGAAATCCCCCAAATCGCTTCAGAGCGCGATTTCGGTTTTTGGTTCACCGCGGCAATTTGAGAAAAATCAGCAACTTCATCAGAAAACGGTTCGAGCGCTTCGCGCGATTTCGGTTCAAAACTTTTTCCTGGTTTTTGCGACCGTTCGCGATCGCAGGATTCCGCGCAGAGTTCTTCCAAAAATTTCGACGACGGATTTTGCTGCGTTTGCCCAAACATCATCCGCTGCCGCGCGTGTAAAATCGTGCACGTTTTTTCCGAGCGCGTGATCGCGACGTACCCGAGCCGACGTTCCTCTTCGAGATCGTCGAACGAAAACTGCGACGAATGTCCGGGAAAAATTCCGTCTTCCCAGCCCGGCAAAAACACGTGCGGAAATTCCAAACCTTTCGACGCGTGAATCGTCATCAAAGTCACCGAATCCGAATTTTCCATTTGATCCAAATCGGAAATCAGCGCAACGCCTTCCAAAAATGCGGCCAGCGGATTTTCTGCCGCGTCGTATCGGCCGGCGACCGAAAAAAGTTCGCGCACATTTTCCTGGCGCGATTCGCCCTCCGCGCTGCCGTCGTCGAGTGATTTCAAAAATTTTGTTTTTTCGATCAGTCGATCGAGCAAAATCGAAATCGGTTCGCTCGCAGCAATTTTTCGCAGATTTAAAATCAAGTCGTGGAAATTTTTCAAAACTTCTTTTTTCGCGTCGGGGAGCGGAAGTTCGTCCGAATTTTCCAAAACTTCAAACATCGAAACCGAGTAATTTTTCGCAAAATTTTTCACCGTGTCGATCGTGGCTTTTCCCAATTTTCGCGTCGGCACATTCACCACTCGCAAAAAAGACAGATCGTCTCGCGGATTAAAAATTAATCGCAAATATCCAACGACATCTTTGATTTCTTTTCGATCAAAAAACCGCGTCCCGCCCACGATTTGGTACGGAATTTGGCGGCGCATCAACGCTTCTTCGATCGCGCGGGATTGCGCGTTCATTCGGTACAAAATCGCGCAGTCGCCGAATTTTTCTCCGTCGTCAAATTTCTCCCGGATTTTTTCCGCGATAAAATTTCCTTCCTCGCGTTCGTTCCAGACTTCGGCAATTTTCAATTTTTCTCCGGACTCATTTTCCGTCCACAATTTTTTTGCCCGTCCGGTTTCGTTGAAACTGATCAGCGCGTTCGCATTTTTCAAAATATTTCCGGTGCTGCGATAATTTTGCTCCAGCTTGATCACGGCGGCTTTTGGGAAATCTTTTTCGAAATTCAAAATGTTTGTAAAATCCGCACCGCGAAATTTATAAATCGATTGGTGGTCGTCGCCGATCACGCACAAATTTTTGTGTTCGTCCGACAGCAGCCGCACGATTCGGTACTGCGCGAAATTCGTGTCCTGGTACTCGTCGACGAGCAGATGATTCCAGCGGTTTCGGTATTTTTTCAAAACGTCCGGAGCGGACTCAAAAAGTTCCACGGTTTTTTGCAGCAGATCGTCAAAATCCAACGCGTTGTGCGCGACGAGCCGTTTTTGATATTCTGGAAAAACGCGCGCGACGGCTTCCGGAGTTTTCCCGCGTGGAACGTTTTCGCGAAACGAGATCGGCGTTTCGAGCTGATTTTTCAAACTCGAAATCATTCCCGCGACCGCTCGGTGTTTCACTTCTTTTTCGTCGAACCCGAAATCTTTCAAAATAATTTTCACCAGATTTTTTGCGTCGTCCGAATCAAAAATCACAAAATTTTTTGTGAGCCCGTTTTCCAATTTCTCCACATCGTCGCGCAGGATTCGCACGCACGTCGCGTGAAAAGTTCCGACGTGCGGCTGATTTCCCGGGCCGAGAAGTTTTTCGATCCGACCGCCCATTTCTTTGGCTGCTTTATTTGTAAAAGTCACCGCGAGAATTTCCCGTGGCGTGGCGCCGTTCGCGATCAAATGCGCGATCCGGTGCGTGAGCGTTTTCGTTTTTCCGCTGCCCGCACCGGCAAGAATCAGCACCGGGCCGGCGAGAACTTTGACGGCTGCGACTTGGTTTGGGTTGAGTCCGGCGAAAATTTTTTCTTCCATTTTTTTCGACGCGAAGTGTAAATGAAAAAAGAAGAATTAAAAATTACAAATTTTTGAAAATTTAAAAAACTCAGTTTCCAAAAAAATCTGCGGATTTAAAAAAGAAAAAGCGTTGTCAATTTGGCAGCGGTTTTTTGCGTAAAAAAAAGTCTCGAAAAAAAGTTGACAAAGAGTTCTTTAAAACTAAAATCCGACGGCTTTTTTGCAATATTTGTTTCCCCTGAATGGCCAAAGAAGATGATAAAATCGAGCTCGAAGGCGTCGTGGACGTGACTTACCCAGGAGGGAAGTTTCTCGTCAAACTGACGACCGAAGGATTCGAAGATCATCCAGTCAGGGCGCGGCTTTCCGGAAAAATGCGAATGCATTACATCCGAATCGTCCAGGGCGATCGCGTAAAATTGCAAGTCTCTCCGTACAATTTGGACGAGGGATTGATTACCTACCGACAACGATAAATTTCTCAAAATGAAAGTTGGAGCTTCGGTCAAACAAATTTGTAAACACTGCCGCGTTGTGCGCCGAAAAGGTGTTGTGCGCGTCATCTGTGGAAATCCTGCGACCCGCGGGAAACATAAACAACGACAGGGTTAATTTTCAAAAATTTTAAAAACATGCGAATTGCTGGAGTATCGATTCCCCCTGAAAAAAGATTAGTTATCTCGCTCACGTATATTTATGGTGTCGGTCCGACTCGGGCTTGCCAGATTTGTGAAAAATCAAAATTGAGCGAAGAATTGCGCGTCAAAGATTTGACCAGTGAGCAGGAAGAAAAACTACGAGAAATTCTCGTGAGTTTTGGATACGTGCTCGAAGCGGATTTGCGTCGGGAAATTTCTCAAAACGTGAAACGTCTGCAGGACATCGGTTCGTATCGAGGATTTCGACACAGAAAACGACTCCCTGTCCGTGGACAGAGTACAAAAACAAATGCACGCACCCGAAAAGGAAAGAAAGGGGTTGCGGTTGCGGGAAAGAAAAAAGTAGCAAAATAATTCTCTGAATTTTGATGGTAAAAGCGACAAAAAAACGAATTCGAAAAACCTTTGAAACCGGACGAGTGTACGTCACGGCAGCGTGGAACAACACGATCGTGACACTGACCGATCCGGAAGGAAATGTTTTGGGCTGGAGTAGTCCAGGCAGAAAAGGATTCAAAGGCGCGCGACAGTCGACACCGTACGCGGGACAAGTTTCCGCAGAGGCAGTCGCAGAACAAGCTCAATTATTTGGAATAAAATCAGTGGAAGTTTTTGTTCGCGGAATGGGACCCGCCAGAGATCAGTCGATTCGCGGCTTATCAAATGGTGGATTACAAGTGAAATCAATTGCGAGTGTTTCCCGTGTTCCACACGGAGGATGCCGCCCAAGAAAAGTTCGAAAAGTTTAAATTATTTTTTTGATGCGATACACTGGACCAAAAGTTCGACAATGCCGACGAGAGGGAATCAATTTGTTTGGCTCTCCGAAGTACCAAAAAATCATGGCTCGTCGCCCGGGGATTCCGGGAATGCACGGCGGAAAACGTCTTGGAAAATTGACGGAGTACGCCAAGCAGTTGCGTGAAAAACAAAAAGCGAAACGAATGTTTTGTCTTTCAGAAAAACAGTTTCGTCGTACGTTTGACCATGCGACTTCGATGCAGGGCGTGACCGGTGAAAACATGTTGCAGCTTTTGGAGCGTCGTTTTGACAACATTCTTTTCCGTGCTGGATTTGCGATGACTCGAATGCAGGCGCGACAGTTTGCGAGTCACGGACTTTTTTTCCTCAACGGACGTCGTGTCGATATTCCTTCGATTCTGATTCGCGAAGGTGACAAAATCGAAGTTCGACCACGATCAAAAAGTTCGGCCGTTTTTGAAAAAAATCTTGAAGAAACGGGCGCGATCGATGTTCCGAGTTGGCTCAAAGTTGATCGAAAAAAAATAATGATTGAGATTTCTGAATTGCCGTCGAATCTGCATTTTGAAAAATCAATTGATCCGCAAATGATTGTTGAGTTTTACTCACGATAATTCTCCTTTTTCTTCTTTCTTAACCCTTTATCGATGCACATCCTTCATGACGAGATCGGCGCTCCCCAGCTCAAAATTGAGAAGGAGTCGAGTACCGCAGCGACATTGATGGCGAATCCATTGCCGTCGGGATATGGAGTGACGATTGGAAACGGTTTACGAAGAGTTCTTTTGTCGAGTCTCCCTGGAACAGCAGTGACGGCGATGAAAATTGAGGGAATCCCACACGAATACACAACAATTGATGGAATCAAGGAAACAGTTTTTGATATTACACTTAATTTGCGCGCACTGCGTTTGAAAAAACACACAAAAGGTGTGGAGCGCGTAGAAATTCCTTTTCTCAAAAAAGGAAAAGTGACCGCGAAAGATTTAAAAGTTTCCTCGGACATCGAGATTCTCGATCCGTCGCAGGAAATTATGACGTGCGATGGAGCAAATCCAAAAATGAAAATGGAGTTGCGCATCGAAAAAGGCGTCGGATACCAGTTGGTTTCCAATCTCGATTCAGCAAAAGAAGAAGATCCAAATATGATTTTGGTCGACGCAAATTTCTCACCGGTAACGCTCGTCAAATATGAAGTGACGCCGTCTCGTGTGGGAGAACAAATTAATCTTGATCGTTTGACGTTGCAGGTTGAGACCGACGGATCGTTGGACGCAGAAAGTGCGATAAAACTTTCGGCAGGAATTCTGCAGAATTATTTTGAACTTTTTAACAAAGAAGACGCGTACACCGACGAAGATTTTACAACATCTTTTGATCTGCTCAAAAAACAACGAGAATCCAAAGAAAAAGCTGCAGAACAAGCACAAGAAACATCGTTCACTCCGATCGATATTTTGGGACTTTCGCAGCGAACGCTCAACGCGCTCGTCAACGGAGGAATCACTTCTGTCGAGCAGTTGCAAGCGACACCGATGAGCCAATTGACGCAGTTGCGTGGATTTGGACAAAAAGCAAAAACGGAACTCGATCAAGTTTTGGCGGATCGTGGATACGCGATTGCACCAGAAATGCCAAAAAATTCTAACGAAGATGAAGAATGAGACACCGAAGTTCGAAAACAATTTTAAACCGTCCGGCTGATCAGCGAAAAGCGTTGATCCGAAGCCAGCTGACATCTCTTTTTCTCGAAGGTGCGATCTGCACGACGGAGACGAAAGCCAAACTTTTGACCAGTGAGGCAGGAAAACTTATTTCGCTTGTGCAGCGGAAGCTTTCCAAAAAAGAAGAATTCAACGCCGTTCGTGAGCTGAAAAAAGTTTTGTTCACCGAAGAATCGCAAAAACGAGCGCTTGATTTTATTAAAAAATTAAAAGGAACTTCCGGGCACACACGTGCCACGCGAGTGGGGCTCCGATCAGGAGATTCCGCAGTAAAAATGCAGGTAGAATTAATCGCCGACGAAAAATGAAAACAACGCTTCGTCAGAACGTCACAAATACGGATCGAAATTGGTACATGGTGGATGCCGCAGGAAAAACACTGGGACAGCTTTCCGTCGTGATTGCCAACACACTCCGTGGAAAACATCGTGTTGATTTTACACCACACGTGGACGGTGGAGATTACGTGGTCGTGTTGAACGCGGACAAAATTTCCGTCACTGGAAACAAAGAATCAGACAAATTATATCATCGACATTCTGGATACATTGGAAATCTCAAAACACAGACGTTGGCGGATGTTCGAGAAAAAGATCCACTGCGAATTATGCAGCACTCCGTGAGCGGAATGTTACCCAAAACAAAACTTCGCGCCGCACAGATGAAACGACTTATTCTCGTCATCGGGGATCAAAACCCACACGCAGCGCAAAACCCAGAACCTCTCAAATTTTAAAAATGGTGAAAACAGAAAATCGTGCTTATTTTTATGCTCTTGGGCGTCGCAAAACCGCTCGAGCGTCCGTCAAACTTTTTCCGGAGGGATCGGGCGAAGTGGAAGTAAATGGAAAAACGTTGCGAGAATGGGCGGACACGGATGAGTTGATGCTCAACGTGTTGCAGCCACTTCATTTGCTTGGTGTCAAAAAAGATTTTGATTTTGTGATTCGTACGTCGGGAGGAGGAAAAGAAGCGCAAGCGGACGCAGCACGATTGGGTGTGTCTCGCGCATTGCTCAAGAAAAATCTGGAATTTCGAACACAGCTCAAAGAAGCAGATTTTTTGACGGTGGATTCACGCAAAAAAGAACGTAAAAAACCAGGACTCAAACGCGCACGTCGCGCTCCACAGTTCTCGAAACGTTAATTTTTAACGATTGTTTTTTGGCGGTTCTTCGAGTGTTTCGTTTAATTTTAGTTCGGAAATATTTTGCGCATCCAAAATTTCCGCCGTATTTTTTTGATCTGTTTGCGGTAAAATAGTTTTTTCGAGTGAGTTTGAGATTCGAATTTGGAGTAAATTTTTTGGTCCGAAAAATAGATATTTCCATTTTTCAATCGGAGCAATCATCGGATCGTGGAGCAACTCGTGAAATTTTTTGCTTGAAAGTTCCCCTGGCAACAACGTGAGCGGCGCGATTTCTTCCAAAAAAACGAGCACGTTTTCCCCGGGAAGTTTTTTCCCCATCTGCATTTTTGCATCTTTGTCGACGCGCTGCGGAGTTTCGAGATATTCCAGTTGCTGTTTTTTTTCCTCGATTTCTGCCAGCGTCTTTTCATTTTCGTACTGAATCGCTTCGATTTCGCGATTAATTTTTTGATTTTCGTGCAAAAAACTCGCGAGCGAGTACATCAACAAAAGAATCATCACAAAAAGTCCCAGCAGCAGAAAAATATTTTTCGAGTTGTACACCGAATCGTGTCTCATCATGCTGATTTTAGTTCAAAATTTAAAAAATAAAAAGGAGGGAACGCCGATCTGCGTTCCGTGCAAAATTTTCAAAAATGAAAAGTGGGAAATTTTCTCGTCTCGCGGTACAATCGCGTCGATGAAATTGATCGTGGGACTCGGGAACGTCGGCGAAAAATATGCGGAAACACGGCACAATTTTGGATTTTTGGCGATCGATCGGTTGGCAAAAAAATTCGAATTTTCGCCGTGGAAATTGGAAAAAAAGTTTTTCGGATTTGTCGCGAGCGGTCAGATTTTCACCGAAAAAGTGCTCTTTTTGAAACCCACGACGTTGATGAATTTATCTGGAAAATCTGTCGCGGCGGCGATGAATTTTTACAAACTTTCGCCCGCGGATCTCGTGATTTTTTCCGACGATTTGGATTCGAAATTCGGCGACGTGCGCTGGAAATCTCGCGGCGGCAGCGGCGGACACAACGGATTCCGTTCGATTTTTTCTGCGATCGGAACGGAGGATTTTCCGCGACTCAAGTTTGGGATTTCCAATCTGCTCCGAGAAAAAATTCCGGGCGAAAATTTCGTGCTGCAAAAATTTTCTGCGGACGAGTTTTCCCAAATTCCAGAAATTCTGGACGCGGGATTTGTAAAATTTCTTGAAAATTTCAAATGTTGACGAGTTTTCTCGATGCGCGAAAAACGTGGGTGTTGGTCGACGGAGCGCCACCAGATGCGGTGGGGCGCGTGGTCGATGCGGTTGTCAATCCCGACGACGGAAAAATTGAAGCATTTTGGGTTCGTGCGATTTCCGGGCTGCGGTTGCTGCTGCCGGACGACATTTTGCGCTGGCGACGCGAGATTTTTATCGACGGCGAAAACGATTTGAGTGCGCCGGAACATTCGCCGCGGCTCGGCGCAATTTTGGATCGCGAGGTTCCGATTTTGGGCGCGAAAGTTTTTCTTGAACTGGAAAATAAAAAACAAAAATTGGGAAAAGTGTGGAATTTTTCGTTCGACACATTGTCTCCAAAAATCTTGTCGATCGAGGTGTACCACGGATTTTGGATGTTTGCGTCACGGATGTTGATTTCGCGCACGCGGATTTTGCGAATCACGTCAGATGGAATTTTCGTCGGTCCCAACATTTTGCGCGTTCCGGAAAAGAAAAAACCCATCTTGGAAAAAAATACCGAAATTTTACCAGAACCTGAGCGGAGTGAGAGTTCGCAGCGTTAAAATTTTTTTCTGATGCTGAAGTGACTCCTGCGGAGGGACAAAAATCGAGAATATTGAAATTTTTTAATTTTTCATTTTTCATTTTTAATTTTCCAAAGTACACTGCGGGCGTCTTTTCTTTCAAAAATGGAACAAAAAAAATCGCTCAATTTTTTCCTCCGGCAAAAAAATGTCGCGCCGGAAATTCGGTCGTTGTTGTCCAACATTGCGCGCAGCGTGAAATACATTAACTTTTCTCTGCGGGCGGGGCATACTGGCACGTGTGGCACCGAGAATTTCTCTGGTGAATCGCAGCTCAAACTTGATGTTTTGGCGGATAAAATCATCGCCACCGAGCTCGAACGGTCGGATTTGGTTTCGATCATCGCGAGCGAGGAACGCGAATCGGTCGAAAAATTTTCGTCGTCGCGCGCGAAATTTGTCGTGGCGTACGATCCACTCGACGGCAGCTCGCTCGTGGATTCGGATTTGGCGATCGGCTCGATTTTCGGAATCTGGGCGGGAGACGAATTGATCGGGCGCACCGGAAACGAAATGGAAGCGGCGGCGTACGCGGTGTACGGGCCGCGCGTGGTTTTGGTCATCGCGATTCGCGACCGTGGCGTGCACGAATTTGAGCTCAACGACGTGGGTGAATTTATTCTGACGCAGTCAGATTTTCAACTCGAAAAAACTTCCAAATATTTCGCGCCGGGAAATCTCCGGGCGACCGCGATCAACAAAAAATACAAAACGCTCGTCGACAATTGGATCGCCGAAAAACGAACGTTGCGGTACTCCGGCGGAATGGTGCCGGACTTGCACCATATTTTGAAAAAAAATCAGGGAATTTTTACGTACCCGGGATGCGAAAAACATCCGAACGGAAAACTTCGACTCGCGTTTGAGTGCGCGCCGTTTGGGTTCATTTTTGCCGAAGCGGGTGGGCTCGCGCTCGACCAAACTGGTAAAAAAATTCTCGATCTCAAAATCGAAAAGCCGCACCAACGCACGACGATTTTTATCGGCTCGACCGACGAGGTCAAATCTGCGGTGAATTTTCTCAAAAAATGAAACTCTCCGATGCGATCGATCGATATTTTCGAAATCTCAAAAATGTCCGAAACGCGTCTGCGTACACGATTCGAAATTACGCGAGAAGTTTGAATTTGTTCGCGGAGACGGTCGGGGAAAATCTCGAACTTGAAAAAATTTCGCTCGAAAAAATTGACGATTTCCGGGACAGAATTTTCGAACTTCAGTCGCGGCACGGCGGAAATATTTCCCGTTCCACCCAAAATTTGTACCTCGTGCCGGTGCGCGCGTTTCTCAAATTTTGCCATCAGCGCGATCTCGCTGATCCGCTGATTTCTCCAGAAAAAATCGAGCTCGTGCGCCCCGATCCGCGCGATGTTTCGGGTTTAAATTTGGACGAACTCGACCGACTGCGAAATTTTTTCGGCTCAAAAAATGAACAGATTTCCACCCGCGATCGGGCGATCGTCGAAATGCTTTTTTGCACCGGACTGCGAATTTCCGAACTCTGCGCGCTGAATCGCGAAAATGTAAATTTGAAAATGCGGGAATTTTCTGTGATCGGAAAAGGGAAAAAAATTCGCACCGTTTTTTTGACGGAGCGGGCGATCGAACTTTTGGAAAATTATCTCGATCTGCGCACGGACAACTTTCCGCCACTTTTTCTCAACGCGCGCCAGCGAAAAAACGAATTTGAAACCAACGGCGAATCGCGCAGACTTTCGTGCACCGCGATCGAAGTGATGATCCGCGATCGCGGGCGTTTTTGCGGAATCACAAAACCGGTGACGCCGCACGTGCTGCGGCACACTTTTGCGACGACGCTGCTGCGGGGCGGTGCGGATTTGCGATCCGTGCAGGAAATGCTCGGACACAGCAGCATTTCGACGACGCAGATTTACACGCACGTGGTCAACGCCGATCTCAAAAAAACGCACGCAAAATTTTTGGAGGGAAAATGAGTTGACAAAATTGTCTTTTTCTGTAAGTAATTGTGTCGATGAAAAAAATAGAAATTCCCGTGTTTCGAGAAAAAATGGTTTTGGCGGTTGAAATTTCAAAAGAAATTGAAAAACGTGAAGATCTCGATCAGGAAGTTTTGAATGTTTTGGTGGGGTTTCGAGAAGTTTTAGAAGGTTTGATTTCTGAATTAAAAAATTCAAAAACGGTGGAAAAAGATCTTTCTGATTTGGGGATGAGTTTTGATGAGGAGTTAAAAAAAGTTGAAAAAGAAGCATCGAACTCAATCACTCGAATTTTGAACATTGCCGAACAAGATCAAAATTTTGAAATTCCAGAAGAACTCGCAGAATTTTAAAATAATTCTTCGCACAATTCTGTGATTGCGGTGTTGATTCCGGTGGTCAGCTTTTTTTGTGCGACGCGATCTCGGCGATGCGTGAGCGGATTCCAGATGAAATTTAAATTGTATTCCAAAATCACGGCTTGTATTTTTACGCCGGGAAAAAGTGGACGAATTTCATCTCGCACAAATCTCAAAATCGAGTCGCCACGATAAATTTTATTGATTTCGATCGTGAGTGACGGCAGATTTTTTTCCAGTTTTGCCTGAAAAACTTTCATCGTTTTTTTGCTCGCGGTGGTCGGAATGTCGATTTCTTCGCCGGTTTTGTGTTCTCCAAAATTCCCGATGATGATCGGTGGTGCGTACTCGCCACCTTTGATCGGGTGGTCGATGGCGGTGTTGTGGTGATCAACGAAAAGTATTTTTTTTGCACCGGTTTTGACCAGCGCTCGAAAATGTTTTTTCAATTTTTTGCGGTACGAAGTCCAAAATTCGTCGAGCAAATCTTGTTTTTCTCGATCGGTGAGTTCGCATTTTGCGCGCCAAATTTTCCGTCCGTAAAAATCGTGCGTTGGAAATAAATTTTTCGCGGATTTATCACGATTAAAATCACCGAGTGTACGATGATTTTTTCCAATCTCGATTGCGAATGCGTGTGGATGCTCGCAGGTTTCATCCGAAAATGGGTCGCTCATTTGCCAGATTTCGTACTCGCCCAAATCGATTCGTTTTCGAAAAACTTCAGGAATCTTTGTCTGCGCGTGTGGCGCAGAAATAATCAGCGGCAGCGCCTCGGACTGCATTTTTGCCAGCAATCGATCGTGCGTGTCTTGGAGAAGTTTTCTGACGTGTGCTCTCATTTTTTATTTTGAATTTATCGGAAACGCGGCTTCCATTTTTTCCAAAAAGTTCCACTCGTCCGCGATGGATTTTTTGATCGCGTCGAGAATTTCTGCGTTTTCCGGTTTGAGCAGATGTTTCGTTCGCCCCTGCATTGACAAAAATTCTTCGAGTGCGGGATTTTCTGTCGCGTAATTTTTTGAAAACTTTGGTCGAAAATTTATTTTCCACCGTCCGTGATCCACTTCAAAAAGTGGCCACAGTCCAGCGTCGGTCGCGAGTTTCGAAATGACGATTCCTTTTTGCGGATCGGATTTCCAGTTTGTCGGACAAACCGAAAAAGCGTTCAAAAACGCGGGACCTTCGATTTCAAACGCGCGGTGAGATTTTCTCATCAAATCCGCGTAATTTGCTGGATTGCACTGGGCTGCGTACGGCAAATCGTGCGCAGCGATTATTTTGGTCAACGGTTTTCGTTGCTGCGGTTTTCCGCTCAAAATTTTCCCAGCGGGGCTCGTGTGCGTGTGAAACCCGAGCGGCGTGGAACCGGAGCGTTGGTAGCCGGTGTTCATGTATCCGGCGTTGTCGAAACAAATGTACACAAAATCGTGTCCGCGCTCGATCGCGCCGGAGAGCCATTGAAATCCGATGTCGTACGTGGCGCCGTCGCCACCGACCGCGAGAAATTTTATTTTTTTCTGATCGTCGGAGAGTTTGCCGCGTTTTTTCAAAACGTTCCACGCAGATTCCACACCGGAAATCACGCTGGCAGAATTTTCAAAAAGTGAGTGAATCCACGGACTGCGAAAACTTGTGTACGGATACGCGCCGAAACAAATTTCGCTGCAACCGGTTGCGTTCGCCGTGACGATCGGTGCGTCGATCGCGGTGAGTGCTTGTTTCAAAATAATCGAAATTCCGCAGCCCGGGCACAGTCGGTGTCCGCTCGCGAGTCGTTGCGGATTTTGGCTGACGATTTTCAAGTTCGGAATGAACTGCGACGCCGGCAATTTTTTCTCCATTTGTGCGGCGATCGTACCGATTTTTCGAAAAATTTAAAGTCTTGATTTGACAGTTTTCCCGAAATTTCTAAAATCCTCCCCGCGCCACCTTAGCTCAGCTGGCTAGAGCAGCTGTCTTGTAAACAGCAGGTCTCCGGTTCGAATCCGGAAGGTGGCTCCAGTGTATTTAATCCGCTCATAGAGCGGCTTTTTGCATAAGAAGAGAATCAGCGAATTGACTTCTTTGCTTGTCTTTGGTTGTGCGTCCCCATGGTTCGAAGAAGTAATGAAAGTTGGGATTCAACGATTATATAGCTCTATATTTAGAATAGATCTATGTTCTCAATTATTTAAAAACCCTTTCATTCTTTCCTTTTCATGTCCCACACAACAAGGTATTCATCTTTTCTTAATAAAGCAGCAATAAATCTTGCTACGCCAAATGAAATTGCACCATTGATCATAACAGAAGGCTTTGCGGTCTCTCCTTTCATTTTTGAATACTCAAAATATCTTCCGGGGTTTTCATCGTAACTTTTCCCGGCTTTAATATCTAAATTCCAAAGCTCATTAATTTTGTCTACAACCTCTTTGGTCGTTCTGGTAATACTCTCGAGATTTTCCCGTTTTTGTAGTAATTCTTTTATGGAAATTTTTATGGGGGCCTCGCTATTTAATATGCATCTGTTTCCTTCTTCTATGTCTTCCTCGATTGGAACTGGTCGCTCATCAATAAATTCTCGCTGAAGATCTGACGGGAATCTATTTAAAAGATCTCTCCATTTGGGATCCGTTTTTTTCTTATAATCTTCTAAATCTATTTTTTCCATTTTATTTAATTTGTCATTATTTTTTACTAATACAAATCGGGTGGAGAAGTCTTTCGCGGTTTCTGGCCTTTCGTTTATTTTCTTTTCATGGCTCTCGTAAGTCTCTTTCCGGAAAATATAACTATCAAATAATTTTCCATCGCCAATATCCGTTATAACATATTCATCGTTTTTTTGTCCTGAAGCAATTGCGTCAAATAGTTGTCGCTGTCCATCATCTTTGAATATATAGCCATTTTTCAATGCCCATTGAACAACGGTTACCTGTCCCGATTCCATAGAAAATGTTGTTTCCTGAGGCAAAACTTCTTCTTTTTTCAATATTTCAAAGCATTCTTCTATTTTCTTCAGGAAAGAATTTCCACTAATCCCAAGAGATTGGGATTGTACCTCTCTATGTACCATATTTAAGACATTGCCTTCTTCGGGGTTGAACGTTATTTGCGCCTTAATTTCCTCTCCTTCAGAAATCCGAAACATAATCCCACCACCAAACCGAGCGGCTCCTTTGTAAGCTGTAAATGTAAGATTCTCGCTTATATTTTTTTCAAAAAGCTTCGTGTCTTCTGAACTTTCCAAAGCTTTTTTGAAGTTGTCCACAAATTCGTCTCGCTCTTTATTGGTAAAATCTTGTTTTAGATCCTCTCTTTTAACTGACAATCCAATCTTCTTTTTGATTTCTCGTATTTCGTCCGCCTCTTTTTCCCTTTCTATCGATTCCTTGTGTTTGACTACTTGTGCGTCCTCTTTTCTTATTACTGCGTCGTCGACGGGCCTTGTGAGCTGCTCGTCTAATATTTCTTCTGGAGAATCGATTTTTACAACCCCTTCAATCATATTTCCTGAGGTGAATCTTTGAATTATAGCTTAATTTAGGCAAAGATACAATGATTTGCCACGTAAAAACTAGGTGTTTCAAGCCCTATTATCGTCTGCGCTGAGAGTTGTTTTTTTATCACTTCTCAAATAGGAGCAAAAAAAGTTCGATTAGCGTCCAGCCAGGAGCTCCAGCGTCTTTAAGTCGCTCATAGAGCGGTTTTTTGTAGAAAACTTATTCTAAAGATTCTCCGTAAACGTTTTGGATAATAGTAAACATTATTTCTGATACCGCTTTCCAGTCTCCATATTTTTCTTTTATTTCCTCTTTTGCTTGTAAAAGATGATCGTAAACTTTTTTTCTGCGATCTGAAATATGTGGTGGCATTTTTTCACTATCCCAAAATCGCACCATCTGAAGATTGTGTTCATCGTCAAAATGCAAAGTAAATAAGTCACTTCTATAACCCCAATTTAAAGTATTTTCTCCTTTATTTGGTTGGTTAGAAGCAGTAAAAACTGGTCTCAACATGAAACGAACTCTTTGGTGTTCTTTTTTTGATTTTGGTTGACTCGTTTTCCTTGTCCAGATAGGCAACCCCTCACCATTAATGATTTCCTGTATTGCATTCCCCAGTGCTTTATCATCTTTTTTATAGTTATCCAACAAAGAAAGGTATTCTTCGCTATTGGGATCAAACAAGACAACTTTTTGAACTTCTGTTGAAAAATGTTTAACCATTCTTCTGACTAAACCATTTTTAGAAATATGTTCACGAATCTCTTTTTTGTTAAAATTATCAGGAATTTTTTCAAATCCCGCAGGAAGCACCACTGTTTCTTGATCTATTTTTACTTCCAATCCCATCGCATACAAAGTAACATTTTATAACAAAAAGTCAACGTCATTCGTCCACTATTGTTTTAATAATAAAAAAGTTCGATTAGTGTCCAGCCAGGAGCTCCAGTGTGCTTAGGTCGCTCATTGTGCGGTTTTTTTTTCACAAAAAAGTTCTAATTTCTTCTAGCTTGGCCTGCCACAAAAAAGTGAATGTGTCAGAAGGGGCTACTCTTTTTTGAAAAAAGTTTCATAATAAAAATAATTTAAACAATAAATTTATGTCTAAAAAAGATTATTTGGAAATAGAAGCGACACAAAATTCAGCAAGAAAAGATAGCCATAAAGTGTTTATCCAAAAATTAGAGCGCAATGGATATACGATTAAATCTCAAGATGAAAATGAAGAAACCGGAATCAATAATGAGCTTGTTACTCGTACATTGGAAACGGTAATGACGCCACCAACGACATCGTTGCCATTTATAAAATTGGAAGCAACGGAAGTTTTTGGATACTACGATTATGAAGAACAAGTCTTTGAGCCACTAACGAGTCCAAAATTTGAGTTTAGTGCCTACAACAAAGGGGCTAAACTTCATAATTCCAATGATTCATGGGACAAGTTTGATTTGAGTTAAAACGGAATGAATACATTTGGATACAGTTCATTTGCTTTTCTTTTTTCCTGTAAAACACATTTTGATTTTCGTACTGAGAATTTTGCTCTGGGAAAGTCAGACTTGTCTGCGCGCGTTTTATTTTTTTCTTTTTCATTTTGGATTCTAATTTTCTTGGTAAGAAAAATAGCTTTCTGTGATTTTCAATCTCAAGTTTTTCAGGGGATTTTTTAGAAGATTGTTTACAGTACTAATTTTCTTTCCTGGAAAACACATAAAAAAAGGCTCCGTGACTGATTGATGCTTGATTCTGAGGTAAGACTCAAAACAGAGCCACAATTCGCAAATGCAGACATTGTCGGGATTTAAAAATTCCCAGCAGGGTCCAAATTCAGATTTGCTCAGCTCCAAAGATACACGACAATCTTTTGGGATCACGATTTTTTGGAAAAATTTTGGAAATACAAGATCTTCGAAAACTTTTCGGTAATTTACTTCGATGTCCTCTGTTCCATTCAGATTAAAACTGATTTCAACCAGTTTTTGATCAAATTCAATTTCTCCGTCAGCAGTAATCAGGACTCCCCAGTTTTCATTCGGATCGCGAACAAGAGATTTGTCGGTTTCTGTTTCGTCGGAATATTTTCCAGAGAAAAGAATTTGAATTCCATCTTTTAAACCTTCCTTGTAAATTACGACATTTTCTGCGAGAAATGCCAAACAAAAATGAATAGCAATTTTTTTTCCAGGCAAAATCATTTTCCAGTTTCGATATCCCATCGCTGAGAAATCAATAATTTCTGTCCCGACTGGAACGATTATTTCTTGAGAAAACGTTTTCACATTTGCTTCTGGATTTTCATTTCTAATTTTTTCTTCGATTTCGCGCTCTCCGTTCGCATTGAAAGTTAATTTTTCTATTTTCATATTTTAAATTATTGGTGAATATTTCCCTCGAAAAAAAGAATTTTTCCCGAAAAAAATACCCACCAATTTGAATCCAAAACGTCAAAGATCAGCTCGTTTTCTTTCTCATGAAAAAATGCGAGACAAATTATTTTTAAGACTTTTTTTCAAAAAAGTCAAAGCTGTTTCAATCTTGAAAAATCAGTACAATTTTCGCGATGAAAAATTTTGAAAAATTTATGCGCGCGGCGGTTGAACTTTCCCGCGAAAAAATGAACGAAAACGCGGGCGGCCCGTTTGGCGCGGTGATCGTTCAAAACGAAAAAATTGTCGGTCGCGGGTGGAACGCGGTTTCTTCAAAAAATGATCCGACGGCGCACGCCGAAATTTCTGCGATCCGCGATGCGTGCCAAAACTTGAAAACGTTTGATCTGTCGGGTTGCGAAATTTTCACCAGCTGCGAGCCGTGTCCGATGTGTCTGGGTGCGATTTTGTGGGCACGTATTTCCAAGATTTTTTACGCGAACACCGCGCGCGACGCGGCTGAAATCGCTGGATTTGACGATGAAAATTTTTACGCCGAATTTCAAAAATCTCCGGCCGACCGAAGAATTCCGTCGCAGCAGATCGGACGGGACGCGGCGATCGAAGTTTTTCGCGAGTGGCACAAAAAATATGACAAAATTGAGTACTGATGTTTGACGCGATTTTTTTCGACAACGATGGAATTTTGGTTGAAACCGATCACCTGTTTTTCCGCGCGTGCAGCGAAACGTTGAAAAAACTCGTCGATTTCGATCTCCCGTACGAATTGTACCGCGAGCACATTTTGGTGCAGGGCGTCGGGTTTCACGAATTTTTGAAAACGCGTGGCTGTGACATCGAAATTTCAGAACTGCGCCGGATGCGCACGGAGCGATATTTTGAGTTGCTGCGAAATTCAGAAATCAGCGTTTTTCCGGGCGTGCGCGAGACACTTTCAAAACTTTCAAAAAAAATCCCGCTCGGCGTCGTCACCGCAGCGCAAAAAAAAGAATTTGAAATCATCCACGAAAAACTCGATCTGCGAAAATATTTTGATTTTGTGGTGGATCGCGACGACGTTGAATTTTCGAAACCGCATCCAGAGGGATATTTGCTCGCGGCAAAAAAAGCGGAAGTTCCCCCAAAAAAATGTCTCGTGATCGAGGACAGTCCACGCGGAATTTCTGCGGCAAAAAACGCCGGAATGATGTGCTGGTGCGTTCCAACAAAAAATACGCGGGAAATGGATTTGTCGCAGGCGGATAAAATTTTTGAAAAAATGCCGGAAATTTTGAAAGAATTGGAAAAAAATTGAGAGTTCAAAAAAAACAACCCCCTCGCCCCCTTGTCAGGGGGAATGCGGGGAAAGTTGGAAAAAAGTTGAGAGTTTCAGAATTCTCAAGTCCGGGATTGATGTGTTGAACAGCGAATAAATCCCGGACTTTGGAGGGTTTTTTTTAGTATCCGAGCAATTTGAAAATGGCGATTTCTGCGGCGATCGCGAAAATTAAAATCCACTGCATTTTTTTTAGTTTTTCTCGGTACAAAAAATGCGCCATCACGGTTCCGACCAAAATGCCGCCCGTTCCGATCGCGTTCGCGATTCCGATCGGTCCGAGTGTCACGGCGTACGCAAAAGAGCCCGTTGCGATCAGCGTCGGCCAGCTGATCAGCGCGATTTTCAAAAAAACTTTTCCCGAAATTTTTGCAATTTTTTTCCCACCAAAAATCTGTCGCCCAAATCCGATCATCAGCGCGCAGATTCCGATTCCCATTTCCCAAAAATATCCAGTGGCCGCCGGCCCGGCTTCGCGCGCGAGTAAACTCATCAACGAAAAAGTAATCACTCCAAAAATTGTGCAGATTATCGCTAAAAGAAATCCGATCCGGACTCGGTGGTTGAGATGTTCAAAATTATTTTTTATCAACGTCACCCACGTGGTGGTTAAAATCACCAGCAGCACGATTCCAGCTTCGATGAGAGAGATCGTTTCTCCAAACATGAGAAATCCTGCCACAAACATCAAAATCGCTCCCAATCCGCGACGAAATGCCAAACTGATTCCCACCGGCAAAAATTTTATCGACCACAAACTAAATGTCAGCGAAATCGCTCCGGTTGCGCTGGCGGCGAGCAGCAGCGGCCAGTTTTGGAAAACCGCAAAAATTTCTGCGCGCGTTGCCAAAAAAAGCAGCGGCGACATCGTGACGATCAGCGAAAAATTTCGAAAAATCGCGACGCTCAATCCGTCGAGTTTTCGCACATGGTGCACCAGCAGCGTGTTTTGAACGGCGTACGCCGCCATCGAAATTACCGCCAAAAAGAAAAACATCGCGGGGAGTTTGGTTTTTTTTCAAAAAAATTCAAGCAGGTTTTTTCCAGCCGCGATTTTTCGGCATCGGGTGAAATCGCAGTTCGTCTGTGTTCAAAATAATTTTTGCGCCCGATTTTCCAAAATCAGGATTTCGTTCGATTTTTGCGCGCTGGATTTTCTCCAAAAAATTTTCAAAACTTTCCGAATTTTTCCGCTCAATTTTTTTCTCCGCGCCGGAGATTTCGAATTTTTCCCCGAATTTTTCAACCCAAGAATTTGCCGCGACGAAGTTTTCAAAAATTTTCTGTGGATCGTGCAGCGGCCGATTTTTCGAAAAAAGATTCGCCGCGTACGCATCTTTTTCCGCGATCTCGAGCGCGTGCTCCGCGATAAAATGGTTTGGACAAATTTTCCGCGCGTGCCGGTGCGGTTTTGCGAGTTCGCCAGAAATTTTCAAAATCAAAAAAATAAAAAATCGCGCCGTCCAGATTTTTCCCGATTTCGTCACGACAAAAAAATCGATGTCCGAATTTTCATTTCCGGTGTTTGCCGCCACGCTCCCGCTCAAAAAAATCGCGCGCACTCCCGGAAGTTTCCCGAGAATTTTTGACCAGATTTTTGCTTTTTTTTCCAAATTTTTCACGTCCCGATTTTTCCACAAAAATTTCAAAATTGAAAATTATCGTCGCGCCAAAATTTCAAAATTTTCCAAATCGTCGATCGACAGCAGCGTCGTGTCAAAAATAATTCCGTGCACAAATTTCTCGCCGGATTTTTCCGTCTGAAATTCCACGCCGTCAAAAACAACCGTTTTCATAAAATTATATTTTGCGCGCAGCGGTGCAGAACTTTTTTTCGCTTTTCGAAATTTTTCGCCGTGCATTCGATAAAAATTGTACGTTTCTGCAAAATCTTCAAAACAATCGTACATCGCGTACCCGGACACAAAATCCGTGCGTTCGGAGCCGCGTTTTCGCGTTTTTGCCGTCGCCCAACTTATTTCGTAAAATTTCACGCTCGGATCATTTTCAAAAACTGGCCAGCCGTTGTCGTAAAATTTTGAGTGTTTTCCGCCGCCGGATTTCAAAACTCCCAGATCGACCGCGTGCCCGAGTTCGTGCACAAAAACCGAAATTAGTTCGTCCGCGTCGTCGATCGAGTCTGTGTTCAAAATAATTTTTCGGCCGTTCCCGAGCCCGCGCGACACATTTTTTTCGTTGCGGATTTCCAAATCCTGCAAATTTGCGGTGTGTGTTTTCGGCAGCGCGAGAAAAACCGTGCGCAGGTTTTTTCGAATTTCAAAAAGTTCGAGCCGATCGTTCGGATTTGCGCTAAAATTTTTCGCTGAAAAATGTCCGTTCCACGGGAGTTGCGTCTGCGTCGCCGCAAAATTTCGAACGCTCGTTTTTCGGATCGGCGTGCGGATTTCGCGCGTTTGCGTCGGCGTGTTCGCGGCCGCGTGCAGCGTGTCCGGAACGGGCGCGGCAATCGTGTGAAACCAGAGGAGGAGCGAGAAAATCATTTTCGAATAAAAACACAGAGTTTTTTTTGCGGTGTATTTTTATTTTTCGAAAGCCAGTATTTTTTAGCACAAAAAGCAAAATTCGTCAATATTTTCCCAGTGAAAAATCGCAGAAAATTTTTCCCCGCGAGGAAATTCTGGTAGAATTTTCAAAAATCTGCGACAATTTCTTTGGATTTTTGCACCTCGATGAAAAAATATTTTCAGATCGGGCGAGTTCTTGTCCTGGCGCTGTGCGCGGGCGTTTTTTTGACGGGAACTGTTTTCGCAGAAAAAAATGCGGCGAACTGCATGTTCAAAAATGGAAGTTCGTCCGAGCCGCGTTCGAAAAGTAATTGTTGGTGGACGTTCGGCTGCAAATGGGACGAAAGTGTTGCGATTTTTGATGAAAATACAAAAGAAACAACAAATGGCTGCGTTCTAAAAACGACGACGGTGGATGCGGGCGGAACGGTGATCGAAGTGAGCAATCGAAAATTAAAAAAAGCGCGCGAACTTTTCAAAGATCTCTGCCAGGCCGACAAAGTTGCAAATCTTGAAGATTCCACGCCGACGGGCGCGTTGTACCTTGAATATTCCAGTTTGGGGCGGGCGCCGTCTGACGAAACAAATATTGCGTACTCGGCAGAAACGATGATTAATTTTTGCTCGGAGCACTGGGATCAATTCAATCCGATCGGGCAGGGCGTTTGCGAAAATATTTCAGAATATTTGGGAAAAGCGAGCATCGGTTCAGGATCTTTTTTTGCGCCGTACACCGGACCGGTTTTCGACGGACCGGGACTCAAAGATGGCGCAAATATTGCGCGGAACCGACTCGATCACTCGATTTCTCACGAAAAAGATTTGAGACTTTTGGCGATCGGCTGGTCAAAGTTTTTCCTCTCGCTTGCGGCGATCGTTGCAGTGATCGCGTTGATTTACGCAGGAATTTTGTATCTCACAGATTTCGGTTCGGGAACGGGCGCGGAAAAAGCAAAAAAAATTATTCTCTGGGTTGTCGTGGGAATTATTTTGATTCTCGGATCGTACGCGATCGTCAACACTGTCATGAAAGCGAGTCTCGACACGACAGCATTTTATGACATATTTTTCCAAAAACACATTTAAAAAATATGAAAAAGTTTTTCATTTGTTTGGCGATTTTATTCACGATTGGAATTTCAGTCCCGAGTGTGGCGAATGCGGGTTTTGTTGATAATTTGGTTGGCCGGATTGGAAATTGGTGGGATGACGCGGTGGATGCGGGAATGGACAAAGTTTTCGGTGAAGGATCGGGCGGGCCGATTCCCGACGGATCGTTCACGCTCGACGGGTACCAGGACGATTTTAGTGCAGAAATTACCGCGCACACGAGCGTGCGATCATTCATTCGAAATGTTTTGAATTTTGCGCTCAGTTTTCTCGGAATTGTCGCGATGGCGGTTTTGATTTTCGCTGGATTTATGTACGTGACCTCGATGGGCGAGGATGGGCAAAAAGACAAAGCAAAAAATATGATTTTGTACGCAGTGATCGGGATTCTCATTATTTTAATTTCGTACGCGCTGGTCAACACGCTCATCACCGGAATTCAAAAAGAAGCCGAAGCAAATGGCGGTGGCGCGGGGAGCACTGCATCCGAAGCGGGAAGTTTGATCGCGGGAACGCAAATTCTCGTCGATGCGAGCGCTTCCGGATCGGGAAATATGTACAGTTTTCCTGGTGGATACGTGGTCGAGCCGCAGACAGAAGTGACTTTTTCAGTGCTGGTGCCCGGCTACGGAAATACGGCAAATTTTTCTTTTGATTCAAAAAATACGAAAACAGTTGCGAGTGAAATTACCGGATTTTTTCAAAAAATGTTGACCGCATCTGCGATTGATTCGGTGCCGGCGATTTCTTCTGCGGGGACTGGATTTGCGAAAATTTTCTGGAATTTTGGTCAAAATGACATCGTGGTGGGAAATTCTGTGACGCGAAAAATGTTTTTCGAGGGCTGGAATATTATCCAGGTTCACGGCGAGACGTACGACGAAAAAACTTTTGATGCGAGCACTCGCGTGTTTGTTGGCGCGGGCGCGGTCGCAAAAATCACGGCGTCGAGTCTTTCTCCGAAACCAGACACCGTCGTTGTTTTCGACGGAATTGGATCGAGTGCTCCGGTCGGATCGATTCAGTCGTACCACTGGGAATGCACGCCGACGGGAAGTACGAGCGCATCGTGTCCGACAGAATTTTCCGCCGCAGAAACGCAAAAAGTTTCCGCGCAATTTCCCGATCCCGGAACGTACAAAATTTCGCTCTCCGTGGACAGCACGATCGGAGCAACTTCTGCGCCGACCGAACTCACGATTTCCGTCGGAGATGCGACCGGATCGGCGGCACTTTCTCAGCCAGATTTTTCAGTTCCCGCGTCTGTTTTCAAAGATCAAATTGTGTCGTTCAACGCCACCGGTGGCGAAACAGATTCTGTTTTTGTGTGGACTTTTCCAGACGGTAGCACCCAAAATGGACGCCAGGTGACATTCCAATTTGAAATAACCGGCGCCAATCCAGTTGTGCTCGAAGCGTTTGATCCCGAGGGAGATCCGGTCGGAGTGCCTGTGACAAAAAGTGTCATCGTGCGTTCACCGGGAAAACCACTGGCGATCGCGGCGCTCGACGGAGCAGATATTTTTCCACAAACGCAGCTTGAAATTTTCCGTGATTCTGCGGGATCGCTCGACTTGAGTTCACTCTCGCTCGACGAAGAAGGCAACTTGCTCGACGCGCAGTACATTTCGTGGGCGGTCAACGGACAACCGGTTTTGCCGTCGCAGTTGCCGCAGCTTTCAACGCAAATGGGAACGTACACCGTTCGGTTGACAGCGGTTTCTCCAACAAATCCAAACAATCGAGACGAACTTTCGTTTTCCGTGAAAGTTTTAAATAATGCGCCCGAAATTGATCCGAGCAGTATTTCGGTTTCATCGGATATTGCGCTTGGAAAAAGAATTTACCGAGTCAAAGCAAACGCGACGGACAGCGACGGAACGCTCGCGCGATGGAAATTTGAAGTGGTCGAATTTGGCGGGCCGCTGGTGACACAGGTTTTGAATTCTGTGACGGGCACTGCGTCCGAGACGATGGAAACCGTCGTCGATCTTTCGTCGTACTCCGGATCGCACGATTACACATTTCGCGTGACCGTTTTCGACAATGACAACGGACAGGACACCGAATCGTATTCCGAGCAAATGACACTTGCGCCTGGAGAAACCGGCGGCGCGCCGACGGTTGAAATTTTTCCATCTCCGTCGACAAAAGGAACGACGTCCACCAATTTTAGTTTTTATGTTCAGGCAACGGATCCGGACGGAGATTTTCTCACGTACAAATGGGAATTTCCAAACGGGAAAAAAGTGGCGGCGAGTTCTGCGAGTCACCGATTTGACGTCGTGGGAAACCACATCGTGAGTCTCACTGTTTCCGATGGAGAAAATGATGTCACCGCGACCACAATAATTGAAGTGATCAAAGATCCGACAAATATTCCTGTCGCGACGGGAAACACGCCGCCTGTTGTCAAAATTGCCGGAATGTCTCCGGGAAACGCGGGCGATCCGACGACATTATTTTCCTTTTTTACCGAAGCGTCTGATGCGGACGGAGACGCGCTGACGTATCGCTGGACGATGGGCGATGGCACGGAAATGTCGGTGAAAAATGTGGCACATCAGTACGAAAACCCAGGAACGTATCAGGCAAAAGTGGTCGTTTCGGACGGAATTGTCGAGCGCGCTGCGATGACAAATGTGATTGTTGTGGCGGAGGGAGAAGTGATTCCACCGAACACGGCGGCTGTTTATGAATATCACGGTTCGGCGAGTTTGTCCGAGAGCGATGTGTTGATCGATTCTCCAAAAAATAATGATATTTCAAGTTTCACGGAAGAAATTGCGTACACGCGTTCAAAATATGTTGCAGAACTTGAAAATGCAACAGATCCGGAGGAGCGCGCACGTGTTTGGAAAAAAATGGCGATTACTGATGAAATTCAGAAAAAAATTCTCGAACTCGAAGAAACGACGGATCCCGCGGAACAAGAAAATAAAAATGCAGAAATTACCGATTTGATGAATCAACTTCGCGAGTTGGACGATGGATTTGATGTGGAATTTGATCTCGCGATGCTGGATTTTACGATCCGCGGAACGACGAACACGACATTTTTTCTCTACGGAAAAGCGCCGACAGAATATCCACGGCCACTGTCTTTTTCGTGGGACGCGGGCGATGACCGTATTTTCCGTGGACAAAATGCGTCATTCCGATATTTGCAGCCAGGATTATATTTCGTCACGATGACGGTGACGGACGGCTCGACAGAAGCGGCAGATTCCCTTAAAATTTTGGTCGAAGATGCTTCTATTTCTTCTGAAAAATAAAATAAAAAAACATGTTTGACGAAATTCCTTCTCCAGTAAATCCTGCGCCAGAAGCTCCGGTGACTCCGCCACCGTTTTCAACTCCGGAAAAAACTCCGGAACCAGCACCGGAAAGTCCAGAAAAAACGCCAGCGCCAAAAGAACGGGGCGGGCGATCGATTTTAGTTGGTTTTTTCGCGGTCGTGCTGGGACTTTTCTGTGTTTTTTACTCGCTGTTGTTGTGGGGACTTTTGAGTGGAAATCTCTCAAATCCACTTTTTGAAACGCTCGGAATTGAGGGCGTGCAACTCCAACTGGCACTGCAACAAGTCACGGATGCCGTTTTTGGTTTTTTTGCGCTGATATTTTTGGTCATGATGTTGATCAAATTTTTTCAGTGGGTGATGGTCGCTGCGGATAATTCACGAAAAAAAATTCACGGTCGAAAAACAGGTGTTTTTCTGTTCGTTTTGATCGTCGTGATCAGCGCGTGGATAACTTTTCGTCTTTTGATTCAAAACGCCGAAGTGGCGCCAGCCACCGGAAAATCGGCCGCTGAAACTTCGTTGATTGTCACCGATCCGATCAACACGATTGGATTGACCGTTCCCAAAACGGTGAAATTTGATATCGGTGAAAAACTTTTCCAAAAAATCGAGCAGCAGTACGTTCGACAGGTTTCGTGGGATTTGGACGGCGATGGAGAATTTGGCGATGCATTTGGAACGACGGTGACGTACCGGTACGTCGATCGCGGCGCGCATCCGAACGGACGTTTTGTCGTGCAGTCAAAAGTGGTGTATTTTTCTCCCTCTTCCAACGCAGAAAAAGAATTTGTCGACTCGCGTGAAATCATCATTCTCAACGAAGCGGTGACAGCACGCATCTCGCCGGACGTGGATTCGGGGCAGGTTCCGTTGACGGTGACTTTGTCGGCGGCGGAGTCGGTTGATCCGGATGGATCAATTGTGACGTACGAGTGGGATTTGGACGGCGATGGAACTTTTGAAATCAGCGGTCCGGAGCAGCTCACGGTTCAAAAAACTTTTTCGCTGGTGGGCGATTATTCTGTGCGATTGCGCGTGACTGGCCGAAATAATGATTATTCGGTAGCGGAACAAAAAATTACGACGATCGCCGCGGACGAAACAATTCGTGCGGAAATCACTTCGTTGGATTCGGCCTTTTCCGGACTCGCGCCGCTCAAAATTACGCTCGATGGAGCGCAGTCTTTTTCCAAAAATGGCGGAATCGTGAAATTTGAATGGCAAGTTGAAGACGAAGAAAAACCAGTTTTGGGACGAAAAATTCAGCGAGAATTTTCTGATCCGGGCGAGTACGAAATCACGTTGACGGTCGAAAATGCAGAAGGCGAAAGTGATCAAGCGACACAAAAAGTTGAAGTTTTTGAAAAACGCGAAGTGATAATTCAAACTTCGCCCGCGGCAAAAAATGAAGAAAAGTTGCACGGCACGCTGCCGTTCACCGTCATTTTTGATTCTGCGGATTCTCAAATCCCGCACGCGGTCGAGTGGCGCTGGGATTTCGATTCGGACGGAATTATCGACAATTTTGGCCCGCAGAGTTCGTACACGTTTCGGGCCGCGGGATCGTACGATGTGACGCTCACAATTATTGATTCAGAAAATCAGGAATTTCAAAAAACGAGTTCGTTGGTTGTCGATCCAATCGACGTGGTCGCAAAAATTTCCGCGGTTCCTGCATCTGGAGTTGTGCCGTTGACGGTCAATTTCGACGGAGCGGGATCGGTCACCCAGCAGAGCGACGGAATTATTGATTTCATTTGGGAATTTCCAGACGGCGAGCCGTTGCATTCGAGTGCGAATGTTTCGTACGAATTTACGCGTGTTGGAATTTTTCCCGTGAAAATGACCGTGCTGACTTCCAGCGGAAAACGGGCGACGACGGAAACATTTATCGCGGTGCGTGCGCAACCGCTGAAAGCGGAATTTTCCATCACTCCGAGTGCCGGTGCTGCGCCGTTGCAAGTTTCTTTGAATCCGTTGAATTCGACGGGCGCGATCACAGAATATTTGTGGGATTTCGGCGACGGAACGACATCGCGTGAAACGTTGCCAAAACACACGTACGCGATTGCGGGCGAGTACGTGGTGAAGTTGCGCGTGTCCGACGGCCGTGGAGTTGTGTCACAAACGACCGAAACGGTGGTTGTCAAAGGCGAATGAAAAACCGAATTTTCAAAATTTTCCTGATCACGGCAGCGATGTTGCCGGTGGGAACGAATGCGTTTTTTTCGGAAGTTCCGGCCGAGCGGTTGGAACGCAAAATTTCGGTCGATGTTTTGACGTCGGACGATGTGCAGGTGACGATTTCTCAAAAATTTAAAAATCCCACGGAAGAAATTTTGCACGGACGATTTTGGTTTCCGTTTCCAGAAAACGCGCGCGAAATCCAATTTTTTGTTGACGCGGCGGGCGAAAGTTTCGACACGATTCGTGGCCAGGAGCGGCTCGGTGCGATTTTTGACGTGGCGGAGTGGCATCGGTCGGCGCGATTTTTTCGGCTCGGAACAGACGAATTTTCACAGCTCGGACGATCATCTATTCTCTCGATTTCATCGGGCGAAACGCGCGAATTCAAACTTATTTTCAAAATGTCTGCCACCCAAATCCAAGATTTTTGGTCGTTGGAAATTTTTGCTGACGACGACATTTCTGACACAAAAACAGAAATTTCTGTTGCGATCGCGAGTGAATCAGAAATTCCACATTTTTTCACAAATCTTCCCGCGGGAAACGCGCTGACGGATCGATCGGAGTTCGGAACGATTTTTCTCTCGCAGACGGCGGGGCAGCCGCTGTTTGAAAATCTGCGAATCTGGTGGTCAAAAAAATCGATCCCGGAATTGTCGGCCGACGGCGTGGCGGGAAAATACATCGGCCATTTTTTCCCGCGACCGGATTCGGCGCCGATTGAAAATGTGACAATTTTGATCGATCGTTCGGGATCGATGTCCGGCGAAGTTTGGTTTCGCGTGCGCGAGTTTGTTCAATTTTTATTTGATCATCTCGGCGACAAAAATTTTCGCGTTGTATTTTTTGACACCGAGCCAGAATTTTTCGATCCAGATTTTTCCGAGCCGACGACGGAGTGGCAACAAAAAGTTTTGACGAAAATTTCCAACACTGCGCCGGTAGGGAGCGCTGATTCTGAAAAAGTATTTTCCGAAATTTTCAATTCTGAAACTCCGCTCCCCGCGCACCACGCGACGATTCTCATCTCAGATTCGATTTCCGGCGATTTCTGGAAAAAAATGGCGTCGGACACGCGGCTGATTCTTTTTTCTTTTCAAAAAGAAAGCTCTCCGGATGGTCCGCTCTGGGCGCACCGATCGGGTGGATTTTTTCAAAAACTTTTTCGTTCGGCGACGCAGCTCGTAGAATCGACGGAAATTTTACAAAAATGGAATCACCTGCGCGAAACAATTTTTCAAAACGCGGTCACGCCACTCGAAAACGAAATTGAAATTTTGCCAGAAAAAATTTCTGCATTTTCCGACGAACGGAGCCCGTTTTTTGTCGGACGGATTTTGGATCCAACGCCGAAATTCACGTTTCGTCCCGGGACAGAATTTCTCTCGCGCGCGTGGGCGGGACGCCGGATCGCGCAGATTTTGAGTACGGAAGTTTTTTCCGAAAAAAATCTCGACGCAGTGTTGTCGATCGGACGAATGTTTGGCGTTGAAACTTCTGTTTTTGGCGCAGAAACCGCTCGGGATGCGCTGCGAAAAAATTTGGAAATCGTTTTTTCTACGCCGGAATTTCAGCTCGAACTCGAAAATCTGGCGCAGTCGGGGGGTGAAAATTTGTCGGTGGGAACGCGATTTTTTTGGAGTGTTCCGCTGCATCCGACGACGGACGGCGTGTGGCGAAGCGTCGATTTTTTTGATCGCGTGGATCCGGCACGAATCGTGTCGATCGCACCATTTTCTGCGGCGCAGCGAGCGCTCTGGTTGGAGTTTCCGGAGATTTTTGCAGACGTTTTTGGGGTGGCAAATCAGGTGGAATTTTGCACACATTTTCGATGTTTTTCGCTCCGGTACGGACAGCGCGCGGAACCGTCGCCGGCCGATCGCGCATTTCTCCGCGATTTTGATCCAAATCACTGGGCAAATTCGTACGTGATCGAACTCGTGCGACGCGACATTTTGTCGCCCGAACCGAACGGAAAATTGCATCTGGAGCGATCGGTGGATCGTGGGGAATTTTTGAAAATGTTGTTTTTGTTGCGGAACGAAAATTTTACTGCGGAAAAAAATTCGCAAAATTTCAACGACGTGGAACCGGATTCAGAATTTTTTCTCCCGATCGAATTTTACGCGGACAACGGCGTGGTTCGCGGATTTCCGGACGGAAGCTTCCGTCCAAAACAAGCACTGACGCGCGCGGAGGCGATCAAAATTTTACTCGCGGCAGACGGATTTTTTCCAACAGAAAAATTGGAAATTGCTATTTTTGACGACGCGCTCGGATGGGAACTCCCGTGGGTCAACGAAGCCGTGCGACGAAAAATTATTTCTGGTGCTGCGGACGGAAAGTTTCAACCAAATCGAGAATTGACGCGCGCCGAAGCAGCAAAAATTTTGGTGGAATGGGAACGAGGGAGGACAAAACAACCCCCTCGCCCCCTTGTCAGGGGGAATGCAGGGAAAGTTTTAAAAAGTTCAGAGTTTCGAGTTCAGAGTTAAAAAAGTAGGGAATGCAGATCTGCGTTCTTTTTAAAAATGGTAAAAATTTTCATTTCCGTGAAAACGGGAATTTATTTGTCTGGATTCCCAGTCAATCTGGGAACGAGGGGGGTTTTGCCTTCGAGCCCGGACTTGGCGGAAGGAGCAGCGGATAAAGTCCGGGCTCTTTCTTCACGCGAGTGGTTTTTTTTTGGGGGGGTGACGAGAATCTCGCTGAATCATTCCCGCTTGTCGGGAATCGGAAACCAGACTCCGGACAAGCCGAAGTGACAGTGAGTGATGATTGTTTCGCTCGTATAATGGAGAAATCAGGGCTCTTAAAAATTAGTCTTTGGGTGGGAAAAAATGATGTATTTTTTCACCACATTTGATATTTAAATTCAAGTACTTTTTTGTCACAAAAATTAGAAATAATAATGTGGAGAATCATTTTCCGTGAAAAAAACATTTTACCGAAAATTTTGTTTTTTTGATGATTTTTTTTTTGATGTGCGTTTGGTTTTATTCTTTTGGGAAACAAAAAAATGATGAATTGCTTTTGTGTTCAGTGGATTGGACACATTTTTTTTTCATGAGTATGAAAGTAGCTTTTTTAAAAAAAATACTTTTTGATGGCGGCAACTGTTTTGCAAAAAAGCAGGGTTGTCACTGCCAACGCAGAAAAACTAGAATGTTCATGATATTTTTTAATCCCAATATCTCATGAAGCACAAAATAACAGCTTCGGGGACTCTGGGGAGAAACACAAAAAAACTCCTGGGGTCCATCGCACTCGTCGGGATGCTTATGACCCCACTGGGCATGGCATCTGCGACTACTTATGACGCGCTTGGTACACAAAAAGTTATCGGTGACAGTCTTACTACTAATGATTTTAATCAAATCAGTGGGACAGTTGCTCCATTATCGTACGATGATGTGGCAAAGGAATTGTACGTTGATGCATCGAATAGTGTGGTAGTAGAGGAAGGTGATGTAACAATCACGGCGATTGGAGATTACTATAAGACGGATAATGACTTTACACAGAATAATTATTTAGCAGATGGTGATGGCGTGTATGCAGCACTGGAGAAACTTGATCTTCAGGCAGCAGCAGCGGCAACGCTTTCTGGATTGGATGATACTACGGTGCAGGAGGCAGCTAGTGTTGCCGATAATAGTACGCTTGCTTTTAATGGATCAACTGATAAATGGTATGATAACGACAAGGTTACTATTACACCAGTGGGTAATGTGTATATTACCGGTACATTGGATGTAGACGGAGCAACAACAACAGATGGAATTACGGATTCAGAAACAATCGCTGCACAGGCAGCTACTGTTGCACTTACATTGGATGTAGACGGAGCAACAACAACAGATGGAATTACG
>Ga0209249_1000959_pt1 | contig 30780 bp, 28 predicted proteins | sample SaaInlV_200m_DNA_4_FD_184653 | JGI IMG/M metagenome (GOLD analysis project Ga0209249, IMG submission 184653) | Marine microbial communities from expanding oxygen minimum zones in the Saanich Inlet - SI037_S3LV_200m_DNA (SPAdes) (version 2) | ecosystem: Environmental > Aquatic > Marine >...
AAAGTGTCTTCAACCATTTTTTCGAGGGGGCATGCCCAGTTTGGGTCGTTTTTATAAATCAAGTGGGGAACCTGGTGGAATTGTTTCCGTATTTTTTTATTGTTTACCTCAATTAATTGCATAATTTTATTTATGACATTGTTTGGCAAATATAATAATTGCTGCAATTAATATTTAATAATCGGTATGCTGAAAAATACTTTTTTGAGACGAAAAGATATTTCTAAGTTTAAGGCCACTCCGAAAAGTGGTTTTTCATCATTGCGAACGAAGTGAAGCAATCTCAACAAACACATTTACAGCGATATAAAATTGCTTCGTGCCTCGCAATGATGGACATTTTAACTTTTCGGAGTAGGCTCAAGTTTAAATGATTTTATTTTGGTTTGAAGGCCTTTGTAACAAATCAATTGCCTATTTCCAACTTTTTAATTCCTGCTTGCCAGTTTTGACAACAAACGTAAAATTTCGAGGTATAACCAAATTAAAGTTACCATTAAACCAAAAGCTCCGTACCATTCCATATATTTTGGTGCTCCGGATTTGGCAGCCCTTTCGATAAATGAAAAATCAAGAACTAAATTTAATGCTGCAATCGCAACAATAACCAAACTAAAACCAATGCTGAAATTACTGTTTCCGTGAAGGAAAGAAAGCTCTGCACCAAAAAAGCCGGCAATAAAACTAATCAGGTAAATCATTGCAATTCCGGCAGTGGCAGCAAAAACCCCCATCATAAATTTACGGGTTACTTTTATTATGCCCGAACGATAAAGAAAAAGCATAGTTGCAAACACAGCAAGTGTTAAAGCAACCGCCCGCATTACTATTCCACTGTACATCGATTCGAAAATAGCTGATAAACCGCCTAATAAAAGTCCTTGGAAGACTGCATAAACAGGTGCCGAAACACCAGAATGTTGAGGGCGGAAAACCGTTACCAAAACAGTAATAAAACCTCCAATACCACCAACAATTAACCACGGAATTACAGCCGAAAAACCTGCATTAGGATCTATGGCAATAGCATTAAAAAATTTGTTCCATGTAAAAAGCGCTGCTGCAATTACCAGCAATAACATCAGTGCTGTTTTATTGATTGTCCCGTTAATTGTCATTACTTCCGAGGCCGAAGAATACCCTTTGCTAAAAACGCCTTCTTTAAAAACGGGGTTCGATGTTTTTGTGAGATTCATCATAAAAATAATTTTTAATATTATTGTTGAAAATTTTGAAACATTGTTTGGCGAATTAAACAAAAAATCTGCCATTAAAGTTTACATGACAGCTTAGCAGAAATATTGCTGAAGGCTTGGCGGAAATTTAAAATTAGAACGACAGGGCTTAAAATTCCGATTGGATATAAAAAACCTTGTTAAATTTAATAGGCGAAGTGACCGGATTGCCTGTTAACCCGATTAAAAACTTTACTTTGCGCCCTCAAAAAACATCAAATGGGGAAAAGAATCATTAATAGTTACGAAGAGTTTGAAGCACTTTTAGGAGTGGAAATAGGAACTTCGGAATGGGTACAAATAACACAGGATCAAATTAATGAATTTGCCGATGCAACACTCGATCACCAATGGATTCATACCGATCCGGATCGGGCGGCTAAAGAATCTCCTTTTAAAACAACAATTGCACACGGCTATCTTTCTGTATCGATGCTTACTTATTTGTGGTATTCGATTGTGGATGTACGTAACGTAAAAATGATTGTAAATTATGGCATTGAAAAGTTGCGATTTCAGCAGCCAGTAATGGTTAACGACAAAATCAGGTCGAAAGTTTCGTTGCACAATATTAAAAATTTAAGGGGTATCGCAAAAATCCAAGTGAAAATTGTGGTTGAAATCGAAGGTCAGAAAAAACCGGCTTACGATGCGCTGGTAACTTTCCTGTATCATTTCGAATAATCAATATTATCCGATACTCCGGGTTGGAAATTTAACTGAGTTTTTCAAGTAATCCCTGGCAAGAGTCTTCCAGTAAATCGAGTACCAGTTCAAAGCCCTCTTCACCACCGTAATACGGATCTGGTATTTCGGAGTAACTCCATTCTTTGCTGAAATCGGTCATTTTTTTTATTTTATCAAGATCTTCCTGATTTTTGGCCATGTTTTTAAGCGTCCCAATATTTTCATTGTCCATTCCAATAATTATGTCGAAATGTTCAAAATCAATATCGGGATTAAATTTGCGGGAAATACTGGTTAAATTATAATCGCGTTTTACGGCATGTAACTTCATTCGTTTATCGGCCGGCTCCCCAACATGATAAGCTAAAGTTCCTGCAGAATCAATTTCAAAAGCCTGGCTCAGCCCTTTACTTTTTACTATTTCGCTAAAAACTGCTTCTGCACTGGGAGAGCGGCAAATATTGCCCATACATACAAACAGGATATTTTTCTTTTCCATTTTTTACTCTTTGTTATTCCAAATTTCGTACGATTTTATTGCTTGTAAAAGCAACATTTCGTAACCGTTTTTTATGGCTACCCCTTTTTCTTTTCCTTTCTTTAAAAACATACTTACTTCGGGATTATAAACCAGATCGAACAATAAATGTTTTTCGGTAATAAATTGGTAAGGAATTGGTGCGAAAGCATCAGTTTTTGGGTACGTTCCAAGTGGGGTGGCATTGATTATTAAAAGCCTCTCAGCCATCATTTTTTTATCAATCTCATCGTAACGGATTTCGTTTGTTTTTAACTCCTCAATTGAAGCAGATATGAAATCGATACCCAGCTTTTTTAATACATATTTTAAAGCTTTCGATGCGCCTCCTGTTCCTAAAATCAATGCTTTTTTATGATGTGTTTTTAGCAGAGGTTTTAGCGATGTTTCAAATCCAAAAGTATCGGTATTAAATCCTTTTAAATGAACACCCAAATTAGTACGGCTAATTTTAATGGTGTTAACTGCGCCAATTTCTTTAGCCGAATCGTTTAGTTCGTCCAAATATGGAATTACCTGTTCTTTATAAGGAATGGTAACATTCAATCCTATAATTTCGGGATTGTTTTTAACTATTTCAGGAAATTTATTTATATTATCGATTTCAAAATTCTGATAAGAAGATTCAATATTTTCTGTTTCAAATTTTTCGGTGAAATACCGTTTTGAAAAAGAGTGTGTAAGTGGATACCCTAATAAACCGTATTTTTTCATTTGCCTGATTTTTTTGTCAATCCTTCGATTATAAAAATTAACGAGAACCCTAAAATTGCCAAAAGTATTGCCCCGAAAAGAAAATTCTCGTTTCCGGTAATTTGCTCAAAAGTGGATGGCAGAATATTTATTTCCGATAGTGGTTTTACTTCACCGTGACGGTCAATCATTGTTTCTGTTACCTCTTTCCACGGCCAAACTTTGTTTAGAGAACCTATCATAAATCCTGCAAGAACAGCAATTGTTTGATTGTGGAATTTTTTTAGTAACCACGATAAAACATTCGAAAAAGCAATAATTCCGATTGCCGCACCCACAAGGAAAGTAAGTATTACGGCAATTTCAAGGTTACCAACTGCTTCGAGAATAAATTTATACATGCCCAATAAAACAAGGATAAAACTTCCAGAAATCCCGGGTAAAATCATGGCACAAATAGCAATTGAACCCGCCAGGAAAATAAACCACCATGAAGTATTGGCTTCGGCAGGCGAAATTACGGTAATAAAATAAGCTACAATAATTCCTGTAATCCCGGATACAATTGTGGCGAGATTCCAATTTTTTATAGAACGCGCAACGTAAATTGCCGATGCAATAATTAGCCCGAAAAAGAACGCCCAAACTAAAATGGGGTAGTGGTCGAGCAAATATTTTAAACCTTTCGCCAACGAAAAAACACTGATTCCAATTCCCAGTAAAACACTGATTAAAAACGTTCCGTTAATTGCATTCCAAAAAGATGCAAATTTTCCGGTAAAAAAAAGTTTGGCCGCGACGAGGTTTATCGATTTAATGGAATTGATCAACTCTTCGTAAATGCCTGTAATAAAAGCAATGGTTCCGCCAGAAACTCCCGGGATTACGTCGGCTGCCCCCATCCCCATTCCTTTTAAAATCAAAATAAGGTAATCTTTTACTGTTCTGTTCATTTTAAAATTGTTGAAGATTCATCATTGAATATTGGATATTAATATAATAATATCGCATATTCAATAACCGATATTTTTTTTAAAACTGCCTGCCAAAATAATAAAAAGAAATGGTAATTAACGCCGATATTAGAATTACAAATTGGAGTTTTGAATTTCAGTAATTGTTTTGGTAGAATTTGTAAGATGTTAATATTAATACCTTACTCCAGGTTATTTTTCTTTTTGAAATTATCCACGAGCTTTTTTAACTTTCTGTTTTTTGCTGATTTAGGATAAATATCGTATAAAAAATTTATAAAGATAAATTCCTGTTCCATTGCAATAGCCAGCATTTTAAAAGCTTCGGGCTCGTTTTTTGTTTCCAGGAAAAGACTAACCAAACGGTATTTTAGAAGTACGTCGTCGTACTTTTTAATAGCCTTTTTTAATATGACGATACCATTTTGTGACTCTCCTGATTTTAAAAGAACATCTACCAGTGTTAACCATATTTCGCTGTTTTCAGGTTCAAGCCGGGAAGCTTTTTTCAAAGCTTTTACTGCTTTTTCCTGAAGGTTAAAATCGCTGTAAACCTTGCCTAAAGTAAGCCAGTATTCAGAATTGGTGTTATCTATTTTTATGGCTTTTTTTATAAAAACTATACTTTCGGCGAATTTCTTTTCAACCCACATAATCAGTCCCAAACCAAACCAGGCGGTGTCGTTTTCTTTGTTCAGCTTAATTGCTTTTTGATAAGACTGTTCCGATTTGTGGTAGTTTTCGAGGTTGAGGTAGCATTCGCCAATGTAACACATTGCATCGTCATTTTCCGGTTCAAGTTTGAGGAATTCATTGTATTTCTTAATGGCTTCCTTAAAATTGCCCGCGTTGGCGTTGGCGTTGGCAATGTTAAATAACGACTGGTGAAATTCCTCATTCAGTGTTAGCGCAAATTCATAAGCTTCAATAGCTTTGTCATGTTTCCCCGCTTTGTTTTGTGTTATTCCCAGGTTAAACCATGTGGTATAGTTAAACGGATCGATGTCTAAGTACTTATTGTAATATTTTATACTTTTCTCGTAATCGCCTTGTTGGTCGCAGAAAAATCCCAGTTCGTAAAGTGCCATTTCGTTTTTCGGGTTGGCTTTTACTGCATTTTCGAAATAAGCGATTGCTTTTTGTATTTCGCCAGCTTGCACGTACGATGAACCTACATGAAACAGTATATCGTCTAGTTCGTTTCCGGCTGTTTTTATAGCTTGTCTGAATGCTGTATCAGCTTTTTTTTCATCTCCCAAAACCAGCCAGGCCGATCCTTTTATTAAATATACATCGGGATTATGTGCATCTACTTTTTCAACAAAATTCAGGTATTTTATGACTTGTTCAAATTTGCCTTTGTTGAGTAAAACCTGCGCATATTTTAAATGTAAGGCCACAGCGTTAGGGTGAATTAGAATGCCTTGTTTTGCAGCAATTTCCGATGAATTAATATCTCCTTCTTCCAGTAAATGCTCAACAATTCCTTCAAACTCAGAAACATCGAAGTATTTTTTTCTTCCCGAAATCAGCGAACGCTTGAACCGCCCCAAAGCTTCACTAATACCCTCTTCATTAAAATTATTTCTATCTTCCTTGTTCATTGGTTATAAAAAAATGAATCTGCGAAATTAGTAATTCATCCGAAATAATAAAATGCAAATTACAGGTGCTGATCCCGTAACAAATCGTTAACTGTTTTTACCGGATTAAATGTCTCGATGGGCACTTCCACAAAAAGGGTGTTCCAGTTGCTCATGGCGCCGTTCCATAATCCGGGTAATTCTTGTGCTTTTAACTCTCTTCCATCTTTCGATTTTTTTGAAATAAAACCGGTTTTAGGATCTGTAAATTCGAGAAGGTTGTACTTTTCTCCCTTATAATTTTTAAGTGCACAAACCAAATCTACCGGATTAAAATGAGTAGCGTGTTTCGCAATAGTTTGTTGTTGAACACTTTCAGAATCAATTTGCGAACTTTCTACTACCTGCAACGAAATTGTCCCATCAGTATTTTTTGCCCAAAACGGACCTCCTCCGGGTTCACCTTCGTTTTTTACCATTCCGCAAATACGAAGCGGACGGTTGTATTTTTCTTTTAAATAGTGGCACAATTCTTCTTTTTCGGTGTAATACTGGTTGACCGCTGGTTTTGTGTTCAGACTGTTTTCCAGGAAATTGGCGGCTTCTGCCAAAAATCCGCTATCAAGCGCAACCGGGTGTTTCTCGTTTAGTTCTTTTTGATAGATGAATAATTTTTCCTGATACTTTAACAGAACTCCTGCCAGGGCTTTTTTGTATTCAACCGTGGCTTGCTTTAATTTGTCGGGAACCACATTATCGATATTTTTAATGAAAACGACGTCGGCATTTAAGTCGTTCAGGTTTTCAATTAACGAGCCATGTCCTCCCGGGCGAAAAAGCAACCTGCCGTCGAGTTCGCGAAAGGGTTCGTTTTTTAAGTCAACAGCAATGGTATCAGTCGAAGGTTTTTGCTGGCTGAATGACACTTCGAAACTCACGTTTAAATCTTTCTCGTATTTTTCTTTTATTTCATTCAGAAGATTTTCAAATACCGGCTGGTGGTCGGGTGATACAGTAAAATGTAATTGCACAACACCCTGGTTGTCTTTTGAATATTCAGCACCTTCAACCAAATGTTCTTCAAAAGGAGTCCGTTCACCGGTTTTATACCGATGAAACTTTAAAAGTCCTTTTGGAAGCGAGCCATAATTTAATCCTTTTTCGTTTAATAAATAATCAACGCGGTTTTTACAATTTTCTTCAACTTTTTCTTTTTGGATTGAATTCTTTAAATCGTTATAAAATGCGAAGTTTTCTATTTGATCAATAAATTGTTTAACAACTTTATCGTTTATTAATTCTTCTTCCGGAGAATCTGATTTCTTACACTCTTCCAATGCTTCAAAAAGTGCTTTGAACATTCGGCTGGCAGCACCTGATGCAGGGACAAATTTAAGTGGTTTAATTCCGTCGGCGACTTTTTTGTCGTACAGGGCGCAACTTTTTTCAAGGGCTTTTTCATCGAGTTTTATAATCCCGTCCCCGATAGAAGCAGCTTCTTCAATTTGTAAAAAGGGGAATCCTTTTTTGAAGTTTTCAATTCGGTTTAATACGGTTTGCAGCTCGCTGCCGCGGTTTTTTATTTGTAATTCGTCTTTTTCGGAGAACATAAATTGTGCTATTTTATTGTATTCTAAAAGTAGGAATAAGATTTATTAAATGAAACGCACAACTCTTTATAAAGATTAAAGTTTTCAATATTTTTTTAACATGATTATTGTAACTGCTGTGGCTTCTGATTTTTCAGTATTTTTGACCCTTTAATTTGTTATTAAATGGTACAGCAAAATTTTTTGTGGGGACACGAAAAAAGATATAACGATTTCCCAAGCTATTTCAAAAAGAAATTTGCCGAACGTGTTCAAAAGGTTTCAATTGATGCTGGTTTTACCTGCCCCAACCGCGATGGAACAAAAGGAAAAGGTGGGTGTACCTACTGCAATAACAAAACTTTTAAACCCACTTATTGTAATCTCGAAAATAGTGTGACCAGCCAGATTCAGCAGGGTGTCGATTTTTTTGCAAAAAAATATCACGCCATGAAATTTCTGGCTTATTTCCAGGCTTTTACTAATACTTATGCACCACTCGAAAACCTGAAATTATTGTATGAAGAAGCTTTGCGGCATCCAAAAATTGTTGGTTTGGTAATATCCACACGGCCAGATTCTGTTGATGAAAAATTACTTGACTACCTGGCTGAACTCAGTAAAAAAGTTTACGTGATGGTGGAATTTGGATTGGAATCGCATCTCGATAAAACACTCAAATCAATTAATCGCGGGCACACATTTGCCGATTCGGTGTGGGCATTGGAGCAAACCGCCAAACGAGGGATTAATAATTGTGCCCATTTAATTGTTGGGCTTTCGGGAGAAACCCGGAACGATTGGCTGGAACAGGCAAAAGTAATTTCGCAACTACCGGTGAAAAACCTGAAGTTGCACCAATTGCAAATTCATAAAGAAACAGTTTTGGAACAACAGTATTGGGGAAATCCGGCGATGTTTAACATCTTTTCTGCCGAAGAATATATTGAACTGGTTGTTGATTATCTTGAATTCCTGAACCCTAAAATTATTGTAGAGCGGTTTATTAGTCAGGCACCACCTGAAATGCTTGTTGCACCAAAATGGGGTTTAAAAAACTTTGAATTTGTTGCAAAAGTAGAAAAACGTCTCGCCGAAAGAAATACCTGGCAAGGTCGGTTGTTTCAATCTTAGAAATTGCTTGCTTTTTGGGAAGACTTATAATATCGATTATACCTTTTTTAAGAAATTAAAGCATATTTATTTCTCCATAAAATCACCTGATTTGCTTGTGGTCAAATACCTGTATTTGTGAACTTGAATTGAATGATGAACACCGATTAACGTATGCTGATTTGTAATTTAATCCGAAAACTTCGGTATTCTAAAATCGATAATCGGTGTTCGATATTAAAATGCGAAATGATTAGTAGCCCCTTTTTATAGGCAATACAAAGCCATCTTCTCAGAAAGTGATTTTTACTTAACCGGGCAGTGTATAATGAATCCCCGCGCCTGGCCCAATTGGTATTCCTAAAAGCAGCCATACCACTAAAAGTATAATCCATAAAATCAGGAAAACAAATGAATATGGAATCATGGTTGCAATAATAGTTCCGATACCAACTTTTGGATTGTATTTTTGGAAGTAAGCAATTATAAGTGCAAAGAAACTCATCATTGGAGAAATCACGTTTGTAACGCTGTCGCCTATCCGATAAACTACTTGTGATAATTCCGGCGAATATCCCATGATCATAAACATTGGAATAAAAATAGGTGCAAGAATTGCCCATTTCGCCGAGGCGCTTCCCATAAGCATATTAATTGCGGCAGAAAGCAGGATGAAAAGAATCAACATTGGAATGAGGCCGATGTCAGCAGACATAAGAAATCCTGCCCCTTTAACTGCCATAATTATACCAAGATTGCTCCATTTAAAATACGCTACAAACTGTGCTGCAAAAAATACCAGGACGAGGTATGTAGAAAGTGTTTTCATGGAAATGGCCATGCCTTTCATAACATCTGCATCATTTTTATAGGCTCCGGTTGAGAATCCGTAAGCCAGTCCCATTGCACCCGCAGTAATAAATAACATTGCAACCACTCCTTTAATTAAAGGCGAAGTAAGTAATGCCCCGTCAGTTCCGCGGAAGAAACCATCTGAAGGAATGATCCCGATTAAACTAATGATTATTATTGCCAGCATCGATAAGGATGCCATTAACAATCCTTTTTTCTCTTTTTTTGAAAGTTTATCGAATGACCTGTCTTTTTCTTCAACTTCGCCGGTAAATTTGCCCAGCCGTGGTTCAACAATTTTTTCAGTCACTAATGTTCCCGCAATAGCAATAACAAAAGTAGATGCCACCATAAAGTAATAATTCGCCGTTGGATTTACTGAATACGACGGATCCAGGATTTGGGCAGCTTCCTGAGACAATCCTGCAAGCAATGGGTCGATGGTACCTAATATTAAGTTTGCACTAAAACCGCCCGAAACACCGGCAAAAGCTGCGGCCATTCCGGCAATTGGATGTCTTCCAACCGCTAAAAAAATAACACCGGCAAGCGGGATTAATAAAACATATCCAATGTCTGATGCAAAATTTGAAAGTATCCCTGTAAAAACAACAACAAATGTTAGAATAAGACGGGGTGAGTTTAATACCAGTAAACGAATACCAGCATTTATTAATCCGCTTTGTTCGGCAATACCAATACCAAGCATGGCTACCATTACAATACCGAGGGGTGCAAATCCGGTGAAATTATTCACCATTTCGAGCATTATCCTGTGAATGCCGTCGTGAGATAAAAGATTGACAGGCCTAACAATTTCTTTAGTTCCCGGATGAATAACTTCCCAGCCTAAAAAATATCCAACAGCTGATAATATCAAGGCCGCCAAAGCAAAAAGAGCAAATAAGGTGGCCGGATGTGGTAAAGCATTACCAGCTCTTTCCGTCCAATTTAACATTCGTTGAAATAGCCCGGTCCTTTTCTTTGATTTGCTCATTAAAATATGGATTTACTGATGTAATATGGGGCGCAAAAATATTAAAAATTTTCAAACTCCGAAGAGAATTTGTATTGATCGTAAGGATTGGATTTGTTAAAAATTATTCTGAATTTCAGATTGTAATATCTTGTATTATTGTAAATTGAATTTATTTATTTGAATAATAAGCCGGTACCGCCAAAAGTTTAAATTGCCTGTAATTTGGTTCCCAAAAAATACAAAGTCTATGTTTATTTCGAAAACATCTTGTTTTTTCTGAGATGTTATTTTAATGTTTCTGTGTCCGGTCGTCGATAACTACCAAGCGGTATTTTTTGCCGTTCATAACCACCCGGTGTGTATCGATGTGGAGGTGTTTTGTAACTACCTGGTTACGTATTACAAATTCGCGGATTAATGTTAATTCCGAAAGGTTTGAGCCGGAAAGCAGTTCACGCATTTGACATCTTTTGCAAAAATTATCATCGCGGGTAATTACTTTTCCACGACGTGTACAACCCATTATTTCGCAAAACTCGTGTCCTAAAATATCGCCTTTGTCACTTTCAGTTAAATTCTGAAACGATTTGTTAAAATACTTTACTTTGAAATCGTGACCGGTTAAAAAAATAGCTTGCGGATGATGTTCAATCAATTGGTTTACCAGATCGTTGGCCTCTTCAATTCGTACAAACTCGAGTTGCATGGAAATGATTTTTAATGTGTTAAAACTTTTTTCTGCATCAATGAATAATCAAAAACTGATTAATTTTTGGCTGTCGGAAAGTAACAATAAAAAGTAAAACATTCAGTGGAATTATTCTTAATTATGAAAAAAATTATCCGCTAGAAAAATTACGCATCGAGCGAACCAAAAACACGTTTTAATAATTCACTTGCACGGGCAAGTGGATCTTTTCTGATAAGTTTTTCTTCAGCTTCAATTTTCAAAAATAAACCATCGAGTGCTTTGTTTGTAAGGTATTCATCCAAATCAATTTCAACAGGTTTAAACCCTGCAATTTGACCAACTATCGAATTGGCAACATCGTTCCATTTCCCGGTTAACAGGTTCCAACTTTGTGCGGTAGAAATGTCGCCAACAAGTTTTTTCTCTACCGAAGCTTTTATTTTTGGCCGGTACAATCCAGACAATTCGTTGTAAGTTGTTTTATGCAAATATTGAGTCGCGGCATTATCATCGCCTTTCAAAATTCCAACTGCATCACTAATTGTCATACTTGTAACACTGTTCACGAAAATAGGTTTGGCTTCTGAAACGGCATCTTCGGCAGCGCGGTTAATTTTTAGCAGAACATCTTCAATCAGTTGGTTTCCTCCGGGTATCTTATTGATATTTTTAACAATAATATCGGCCTCCGGAGGTAATAAAATCTTTACCAATTCATCTTTGTAATACCCATCGGTAACACCCAATTTATCAGCCGATTTATTTGTGCCTACTATTAATGCTTCTTTTAAGCCTGCAATAATTTCGTTTTGGGTTAATGGTTTTCCTTCATCGAGGGTTTGCTGCGCAATTTGCATTAATTCTGCACATCCTGTTAAAACAAGAATAAGTAGTAAAGGAAAAAATCTGATGGTTTTCATTATTGATATTTTAAATTTTAATTTTAAGATACGATGTTTTATTTGATTACTGAATTTATTTAAAAAGTTTTTTGATTAAATCTTCCCTCCCTTTTGATTTTAAATCCTGAATAATCGAATTTTTGAATTCACGTTTGTACCAAAAGAAAAATTTACGTTGGTTTTCCTTGGCATTTTTATTTCGCGCAGTATATATTTTTTCCAGCGTGTAGGGATGGTACCCCGAGTAGTAAACAACGGTTGCCAGTGTCATAGGTGTTGGTGTAAAATCCTGCACTTGTTCTAATCTGAAATTCATGTCTTTTGTTTTGATGGCGAGGTTTGCCATGTCTTCCGATTTACTGCCCGGATGGCTTGATATAAAATATGGAATTAATTGCTGGTTTAGTTTTTCTTCGTTATTTATTTTGATGAATTCCGTGTTTAACTGCTCAAATAAATTAAATGAAGGTTTGCGCATAAATTTCAATACTTCGTCAGACGAGTGTTCGGGCGCTACTTTTAATCTTCCGGAAACATGGTGTTTAATAACCTCACGTAAATAATTTTTGTTGTTTTTGTTTGTTTCTTCATTGCCGGTTTTTTCTAAAATCATATCGTAACGGATTCCACTTCCAACAAATGCTTTTTTAACTTTTGGGTTATTCCGTACTTTTTCGTAGAGGTCGAGCATGGGTTTATGGTTGGTGTCAAGGTTTTTACAAATGGCTGGAAATATGCACGACGGACGTTTGCATTTTTTGCATATTTCTTCGTGAATCCCCTTCATTTTGTACATGTTTGCCGATGGGCCTCCCAAATCGGAAATGTATCCTTTAAAATCGGGCATTTTGGTTACCTTTTCTACTTCATTTAAAATCGATTTTTCTGAACGGCTGGCAATGAATTTTCCCTGGTGTGCCGAAATAGTGCAGAATGTACATCCGCCAAAACATCCTCTGTGAATATTTATGGAATGTCGAATCATTTCATAAGCTGGAATTGCCCCTTTATTTTTGTACCGTGGATGTGGAAGCCTCGTGTAGGGAAGATCATAAACCTTGTCTATTTCTTTTTCTTTAAAAGTTGGCCATGGCGGATTTACCACAACCTTTTTATTGCCCGCTTTCTGCGTCAGTTTTTTAGCTTCCATTTTGTTCGACTCCTCTTCGATGTGCATAAAATTGCGCGCAAATTTCTTTTTATCCGAAAGGCAATCTTCATGCGAGAAAAGTCCGAATTCATCCCAATTTTTTTTGGTAGCATATTTTTCATCCGGTTCAATTAAAAATGCAGTTTGAGGAATGGTTGTCAATTTTGAAACCGGAACTCCTTTTTTTATTAGTTGAGTAAATTCAACAATAGATTTTTCGCCCATGCCATAAAAAAGTATGTCGGCATTCGAGTCAACCAAAATAGATGGCATTAATTTATCCGACCAGTAATCGTAGTGTGTTACCCGCCGCAATGAAGCTTCAATTCCCCCGATTACAAGTGGCACATCAGGGAAAAGTTCTTTGATAATTTTTGAATAGGTTATTGTGGTGTAGTCGGGTCTGAATCCTGTGTTACCACCAACTGTATAAGCATCGTTAGATCGCTTTCGTTTGCCGGCAGTGTAGTGGTTGACCATCGAATCCATGTTGCCGCCAGTTACGGCAAAAAAGAGACGCGGCTTGCCCAGTTTTTTAAAATCACGCAAATCGTCTTTCCAGTTGGGTTGCGGAACAATTGCCACTTTTAATCCTTCAGCTTCTAAAATCCGGCCTATTACTGCGGCTCCAAAAGAAGGGTGATCAATGTAGGCATCTCCTGTAAACAGGATTACATCTATTACATCCCAACCCAATTGATTTGTCTCTTTTTTCGAAGTTGGCAACCATAAACTAATATCTGTTTTAATATCCGACATCTTTCAGCTTTAAGTAATGTAACAATCAAATTTCAATTTAGATGCGTTAATCTTTATTTATTTGAAAATCAGTAAAAATAAAATTTAATAACGGAACCCCTGTTGTTTAGCATCAATAAAAGGATTATTAAAAAAACATTCTATTTTTGTATATCACATTTATATAGGTTTTTTTACTGAAATGCAGCAATAAATGGAATTATTAAAACCGAAGGATATTTTTAAAGCACGTCCTGCTTTTACTTTTCTTGGAGGCGAATATTTTGCCAGGTTTTTAATGTACATTCTCCGTTTTAATAAGCTGAATAAAATATATAATCAGATTACCGAAAAGCAAGGGATTGATTTTATAGATGAAGTTACACGCATTTTAAAATTTAATATTGAGTTCGATAATAATGAACTTAAGCGAATTCCCAAAACCGGATCATTAATTGTGGTTGCCAATCACCCTCTTGGAGGTCTCGATGGACTGTTACTGATAAAATATTTATCGATGGTCCGCCCCGATGTTAAGGTGATTGCCAATTTCCTCCTCCAGAAAATTGAACCTGTTTCAAATTATTTTATTGCTGATAATTCCTCAAAAAGTAATAGTTCAGATACAAATTTAAATGGAACTAAGGAGGCCATAAATCATTTAAAAAATAATGGCGTCCTTTGCCTTTTTCCGGCTGGCGATGTTAGCACATACGGTACATTCAACAGTGCAAGCGACCAGGTTTGGCAATTCCCGATAGTCAAATTTGTAAAAAAATCGAAGGTGCCCGTTATTCCAATTCATTTTCAGGGAACCAACAGCCGCCTGTTCCATTTTTTTGCAAGAATTCATCCCGCACTCTGTCAGGTAAGGCTTCCTTCCGAATTATTGAGTAAACGTCATAAAACCCTAAAAATCAGAATTGGAAATCCGATTAGAGTGGCTGAGCAGGATAAATTTTACGATGTTTACCAATTTGGTCGCTTTTTGCGTGCCAAAACTTATAGCATGGAATCGAAAATTGAAGTAAAAAGGTTTTTTAATTATAACCTAAAACAATCGGCAAAACCCGAACGAATTATCGATCCGGTTCCAAAGGAAAAAATACTAAAGGAAATTCAGAAAATTAAACAGGAATATACACTTTTCAGTTTGAAAAATTATACTGTATATTGTGCCCCTTCAAAAGAAATTCCGAATATATTAAATGAAATTGGACGTTTGCGGGAAATCACTTTCAGGGAAGTGGGAGAGGGTACTAATCAAAGTATCGATATCGATGAATTTGATTTGTACTACAACCAAATGTTTATTTGGGACAACGATGAACAACGATTGGTTGGAGCCTACAGAATTGGAAAGGGCAGTGATATTGTGGCTCAATACGGGAAACGCGGTTTTTACCTGCACACGCTTTTTCGTATCGACGACAAATTTAAACCAGTGTTGAATGAAAGTCTGGAGTTGGGCCGTTCGTTTGTGATTAAAGAATACCAACGTAAGTTAATGCCATTGTTTTTGTTGTGGAAAGGTATTTTATTTTTTTTATTGAAAAACCCGGAATACCGTTATTTAATTGGACCGGTGAGTATTAGCAATAATTATTCAAAGATATCGAAAGACCTGATAATCAGGTTTATCATGTCGAACCATCTGAACTGGAGAATGGCCATGCATATAAAGCCCCGAAACAGTTATAAATTTAAAAGTAACAATCCGGACATAAATATTCTGATGGATAACTTAGAACACGACATTAACAGACTTGACAAAACCATTGGCGATTTGGATGAATTAAACTCTGGTCTTCCGGTGTTGCTTAAAAAGTACATTAAATTGAATGCTAAAATAATAGGTTTCAATGTTGATCCTAAATTTAATAATTGTCTCGACGGATTAATTGTACTCGATGTTTACGATGTTCCAAAAAATACTGTCGAATCGCTTTCTAAAGAAGTTAACGACGGTTCAATTCTCGAACGGTTTTACAGCAGCAGAGAGTGATTGAAGGACTGAATGAGAGATTGAGTGATTTATATTATATTTTAGTCCGTCGGTAAACAAGCACTTTTGTTTATTAATATTTCAGCTCCTTTTTAGATCGTTTTTAAGCTTCTTCGTTTTCAATCTAAACTGAAAGTCCAGGTATTTTATTGGTAATCCCTTCTTCTAAATTATACCAATTGTTCTTCAAAATACCGCAAGGTAAATTTTGAAGTTACAATCGTTAATACCAATAATACAATAACGAAGCAGACTGAACTAAGTGAAAGTTTGCGACATTTTGTTGTCAAATCGGTATTATCCCCTTCCAGGACATTGCTGTGCGATTTAAAAACCGGGGCATTAATAGGTTCGGTTGTGTGCATCTCAATTCCCCTGTTTTTCAATAAAAAAGGTTAATATTATTGCGAAGTGAAATAATACAATCGAAAAATTATAAATTTGCAAATTGAAAAAGGAGTTTGTGTTATTTGAATTTTTTGAAAAGTGTTTATGAACTTTGGTTTTTGAAATTTCCTCCTGTCATTTGGCAGCGAGGTAAGTAAGGGCTATAATTATGGATGTACAAGGAATAAAACAACGTTTTGAAATTATAGGAAATTCGCCAGGGTTAAACCGGTCGATAGAAGTAGCTGTCCAGGTTTCCCCAACCGATCTTTCGGTTTTAATTACCGGTGAAAGTGGAACCGGGAAAGAAATATTCCCTCAAATAATACACCAGTTTTCGAGCCGCAAACACGGAAAATATATTGCCGTAAACTGCGGTGCAATCCCCGAAGGAACAATTGATTCTGAACTTTTTGGGCACGAAAAAGGCGCATTTACAGGAGCACTTTCCGATAGAAAAGGATATTTCCAGGAAGCAGACAACGGAACAATTTTTTTAGATGAAATTGGTGAACTGCCACTATCAACTCAGGTACGTTTATTACGTGTTTTAGAAACAGGCGAATTTATTAAAGTTGGTTCGTCAAAAGTTGTAAAATCTAATGTCAGGGTAATTGCTGCAACAAATATTAATATCCCGGTGGCCATTGAAGAAGGGAAGTTCAGAGAAGATTTGTACTATCGGTTAAATACTGTTCCGGTTACGATAAACCCACTTCGCGAACGTCCGGAAGACATCCATCTTTTGTTCCGGAAATTTGCCCGCGATTTTGCCGAAAGATATCGTATGCCATCAATTCGTTTAGATGAAGAAGCCCGGATTGTATTGATGAATTACCGCTGGCCGGGCAATGTGCGCCAGTTAAAAAATATTACCGAACAAATTTCAATAATAGAAAAAGAGAGGGATGTTTCTGCAGCTGTAATCAGAAATTACCTTCCGTCGGATTTAGGCAAAAACCTGCCCGCCTTATTTTCGAAAAACGAAGAAAGCTCGTTTTCAAACGAAAGGGAAATTTTATACAAGGTTTTGTTCGATATGAAACGTGACATGACGGATCTGAAAAAATTGGTCCTCGATTTAATGGAGAACAAAGAGTCGCCTATTTCGGGCGACCAGGCACAGATTATTCAAAAATTATATAAAAACGACGAGGGGAATTTTGTTTCAGACGAACCTGTGGCTAAACACATTCACATCGATCGGGTTGACAAAGAAAATATCCAGGACACGGAAGAGTTTGTCGAAGAATCACTTTCGTTGGAAGACAAAGAAATTGAGTTGATAAAAAAAGCATTGGAAAAGAACAAAGGAAAACGAAAATATGCTGCACTGGAACTGGGGATTTCTGAACGTACACTTTACCGGAAAATTAAGGAGTATGATATTAAAGGATAAAATTATATTGAAACGGATTGTTCTTTTTGCTTTTGTAATTTTACTGGCAGGAAATCTTTCAACTTCCTGTAAAATATCTTACACTTTTACCGGGGCCAATCTGTCGGCCGATATTAAAACTTTTTCGGTTTATTATTTCCCAAACCGGGCCAGGCTCGTAAACCCAACATTGAGCCAAATGTTTACCGAAGATTTGCGCGATAAATTACAACGACAGACTTCGCTTGATGAAGTTGCAGAAAATGGTGATCTTGTATTTGAAGGACAAATTACCGGTTACGAAGTGCGGCCAATGGCAATACAAAAAGACGATTTGGCAGCACAAAACCGTTTGACAATTACGGTAAAAGTGAAATATTCGAACAATAAAAACCAGGAGGAAAACTTCGAACAGTCTTTTTCTGCTTTCGAAGATTTCGAAAGTACCCAGACTTTAAGCGACATTGAAGATGGGCTTGTTCCTGAAATACTTAAAAAACTTAACGAAGATATTTTTAACGCAACCATTGCCAATTGGTAAAACATGCAAAAAGAACAATTTTATAATTTGCTTGCCAACCCCGGATTATTAAATATAGAAACGCTTGCCGGGCTAAAAACAATTGTTGATGAATTTCCTTACTTTCAGGCAGCATTGGTGTTGTATTTAAAAAATTTAAAAGAAACCGATAATCCCGATTTTGAACATGTTTTAAAGAAAACGGCCATTCGGGTTTCTGATAGAAAAAAATTGTATGAATTTTTAAATTCGAAGCCCACAATTGAAAATGCAAATCCAGCCCTTGGAAATACTGAAGCACCTTTTCCTGAATTGCAGTTAGAAGAAGAGCAGAACAAACCGGGCAATTCGTTAATTGACAGGTTTTTAATGTCAGATTCAACGGCTATAAAAAGGAGAACAGAAAACCAGGGCGAGGTGGAAAATAGTATTGAAAATGAAATTGTTAAAAAATCGGACGCAGAGAATGACGAAATTATAACAGAGACTTTGGCCACGATTTATTTTCAACAAAAAAAATACGACAAAGCACTGGAAGCATTCAGTAAATTAAGTTTGAAATATCCGGAAAAAAGTGTTTACTTTGCAACCCGAATTAAAGAAATTGATAAAATAAAGAACGTTTAATTAGCAAGAAAATGTACGCATTAATAACTGTTTTAATATTTATAGTTTGTGTTCTTTTAGTACTAATTGTATTGGTACAGAACTCAAAAGGTGGTGGCCTGGCTAGTAATTTCCAATCATCGAACCAGGTAATGGGAGTTCGTAAAACTGCCGATTTTCTTGAAAAAGCAACCTGGGTTTTAGCCGGGGCATTGTTGTTTTTGGCCGTTATGGGTTCTGCATTTATTCCTCGTTCCGAAAGTGGAATTGACCAATCGAGGGTACAGGAACAAATTGAAACCGCCGTAGATCCAACGCAGGTTCCTAATTTCCCGACTACTGCACCTGCGGCAACCGAACCTATAAATCCGGTTGCAACGGAAGGTGGGGACGAACAGTAAAAAAAATCAAACAATACATAAAAAGCCATTCGTTTTATTACGGATGGCTTTCTTGTTTAACAAATATGCAATTATTATGGGTTTCTCTTTTCGTGAAATCCTCACTAACTGTAAACTGCGACTGCAAACTTTTTCCCCCTGTCACCCTGTCATAAATATTGTCACTACAGATAGAACAATGTAATTCAGTATTTTAGCGTAACAAAAAAGAGGATCCAAACATTTTCCGGTGTAATTTTGTCCTTATTTTATCGAAGAAAGTAAGTGCTTTTCGCTTGGCATAAAATGTGATAAAGCAGTGTGTCGATTTTTGAAAAAATGTTTAATAATTTCAGGAAAAACAATGGCAGATAAAAAAGTAAAATTCTAAGGGTTATTTTCCGATTCAACAAAAGGAATTAAAATATGATTGTTTGAAAATTATTACTTCTAACATTAAATATTTTAATACAAGTTTGGACCGGGAAAGAAAAGTTTTATTTATGCATTAATTACATCGCTTAATCAAAATCAAAAAAAAGTAGAATAAAATGGCAAAAGAAATTAAATTCGACATTGAAGCTCGCGATATGTTGAAATCAGGCGTTGACCAACTGGCAAACGCAGTAAAAGTAACTCTCGGACCGAAAGGCCGTAACGTAGTACTCGAGAAAAAATTTGGTGCACCTCAAATTACTAAAGATGGTGTGACAGTAGCTAAAGAAATTGAACTTTCAGATGCTTATGAAAATCTGGGCGCTCAAATGGTAAAAGAAGTTGCTTCTAAAACCGGCGACGATGCAGGTGATGGAACTACTACAGCAACTGTTTTGGCTCAATCAATTATTACCGTTGGCCTGAAAAACGTAGCCGCCGGTGCAAATCCTATGGATTTGAAACGTGGTATCGACAAAGCAGTTAACTCTGTTGTTGGAAGTTTAGCCGATCAGGCACAAACCATTGGCGATGATTACGCTAAAATCGAATCGGTAGCAAAAGTTGCTGCAAATAACGACGAAACCATTGGTAAGTTGATTGCTGAAGCTATGCAAAAAGTACACAAAGAAGGTGTAATTACCATTGAAGAATCAAAAGGTACCGATACCTATGTTGACGTAGTTGAAGGAATGCAGTTCGACCGTGGTTATATTTCCCCTTATTTTGTAACTGATGCGGAAAAAATGTCAGCCCACCTTGAAAATCCTTTTATTCTTATCCACGATAAGAAAATCAGTACAATGAAAGACTTACTTCCTGTTTTGGAAGCAACTGCTCAAACTGGTCGTCCGTTGATGATTATTTCGGAAGATGTTGATGGTGAAGCTTTGGCCACTTTAGTTGTTAACCGTTTGCGTGGTTCTCTTAAAGTGTGTGCTGTTAAAGCTCCTGGTTTTGGCGACCGTCGTAAAGAAATGCTGGAAGACTTAGCTATTTTAACAGGTGGTACAGTTATTACCGATGAAAAAGGCATGAAACTGGAACAAGCTACCATAGATTTGTTAGGTCAGGCAGAAAAAATTACCGTTGATAAAGAAAATACAACTATTGTAAACGGTGGCGGTGCCGAAGAAAATATTAGCGCTCGCGTTGGTCAAATCAAAAAACAAATTGAAACAACTACTTCAGATTATGATACCGAAAAATTGCAAGAGCGTTTGGCAAAATTGGCCGGTGGCGTTGCAGTAATTTATGTAGGTGCAACTTCCGAAGTTGAAATGAAAGAGAAAAAAGACCGCGTTGACGATGCATTGAGTGCAACCCGTGCAGCCGTCGAGGAAGGAATTATTCCAGGCGGTGGAGTAGCTTATTTACGTGCCGTTGCCGTATTAGATGAATTGACTGGCGATAACGAGGACGAACAAACTGGTATTGAAATTATCAAACGTGCCATCGAAGAACCACTTCGTCAGATTGTTGCAAATTCAGGTAAAGAAGGCGCAGTTGTTGTTCAGAAAATTAAAGAAGGTAAAGGTGATTTCGGTTATAACGCTCGTGTTGATGAATACCAGAACTTGTATGAAGTTGGTGTAATCGACCCTGCCAAAGTTGCCCGCATTGCCCTTGAAAATGCAGCTTCAATTGCCGGAATGTTCTTAACTACCGAAGCTGTTGTTATTGAAGAAAAAGATGATACTCCTCCAATGCCACCAATGGGTGGGGGCGCTCCAGGAATGGGCGGGATGATGTAACAGAAATCAGTCCAAATTATATATAAAAAGCTCTTCCAGTAAATAGGAAGGGCTTTTTTTGTCCCCTAAAAACTGACGATTGTCAGACACTGTTTTTTAACATCTTTTTAATGATTGTAAGGCATTGTAACACAGGTGTTTTCGTGAAGGGCGATAATTTAGGAAAATTTATAATTTCATTATTAAGTTACATACATTTGCCAAATTATTTTAAATCAAATTTATATGAAAACGGATATAAATGAGTTTATCGCAGGTTTAGAAAACCGGACTCCCGGAGAAGGTGTATTTCATCAGGCAGTTGAAGAAGTAATTGAATCGGTTTGGGATTTCTATCAAAAAAATCCGAGGTATCAACGCGCAAAAATTTTAGAACGAATGGTTGAGCCGGAACGTGTTATTATGTTTCGCGTCCCCTGGGTTGACGACCGCGGCGAAGTTCAAATTAACCGTGGATATCGGGTTGAATTTAATTCTGCACTAGGCCCATACAAAGGAGGGTTGCGTTTTCATTCAACGGTAAATTTGAGTATCCTGAAATTTTTAGGTTTCGAACAAACATTTAAAAATAGTCTCACAACATTGCCAATGGGAGGTGGGAAAGGAGGATCTGATTTTAGTACAAAAGGAAAAACTGATGCAGAAATAATGCGGTTTTCACAATCGTTTATGACTGAATTATACCGACATATCGGACCTAACACAGATGTTCCCGCAGGTGATATCGGAGTTGGTGGCCGTGAAATTGGATACTTGTTTGGTCAGTATAAAAGATTAAAAAATGAATTTACAGGTGTTTTAACCGGAAAAGGATTAGGTTGGGGGGGAAGTCTCATCCGGCCCGAAGCCACAGGATTTGGGGCAGTATATTTTGCACAGCACATGTTGCACAAAATTGGAAAAGATATTGAAGGGCAAACCATATCGGTTTCGGGTTTCGGAAATGTTGCCTGGGGCGCAATTACTAAAATCAACGAGTTGGGGGGGGAAGTTGTAACTATTTCAGGCCCCGATGGATACATTTACGATCCCGAAGGAATTAAAGGTGACAAAGTTGAATATTTGCTTGAGCTTCGTGCAACCAATAACGATATTGTTGAACCTTACGCCGAAGAATTTGGTGCGAAATTCATTCCAAACAAACGCCCTTGGGAAGTAGCTGTTGATATGGCAATGCCTTGTGCAACTGAAAATGAGGTAGATGAAACTGATGCGAAACAATTAGTTAGCAATGGTTGTAAAATGTTGGCCGAAGCTTCCAATATGGGATGCACCACAAAAGCTGTAGAATACCTAAGTGAACATATCGATTATGCCCCTGGCAAAGCGGTTAATGCAGGAGGAGTAGCTGTTTCAGGTTTGGAGATGTCGCAAAACAGTATGCGGATTAACTGGCAACGCGAAGAAGTTGATGCCCGCTTAAAGGAAATTATGAAAAATATTCATGAGACTTGTGTTAACTACGGTGGCAGTGGTAATAAAACAAACTATGTAAAAGGGGCAAATATTGGCGGTTTTGTTAAAGTAGCCGATGCAATGCTCGCCCAGGGAATAGTTTAAAAATAGCATTCTGTTTTTTTTCAGAAAAATTTAATCTAAAGGTAAAATACAAACCTGTTTCAGGATAAAACTGTTTTATACATTTGTCGAAATTTATTATTCGACATGCTAATTGACACACATTCACATATTTATTTGGAAGATTTTTTAAACGATGTTGATGAAGTAATTCAGAGAGCATATAATAACGATGTAAAAAAAATAGTTCTTCCAAACATCGATTCCGGATCGGTAAAACGCTTGAATGATTTAAGCGATGCTTTTCCACATTTGTGTTATCCATTAATAGGCTTGCACCCTACATCAGTTTCGTCTGATTATAAAAAAGAATTGCAAGCCGTTGAATATTGGCTTGAGAAACGTAAATATTATGGGATTGGAGAAATTGGCATCGATTTATATTGGGACAGTACCTATATTAATGAACAAAAAGATGCCTTTAGGCATCAAATAAAATTGGCGAAATCAAATAATCTTCCCATTATAATTCATTTGCGGAATTCATTTCAGGAGGTTTATGAAATTGTAAATGAAGAACAGAACGGTACGTTGAAGGGAATTTTCCATTGTTTTTCAGGAAACGAATCAGAAGCACAACAAGTTATCGATTTGGGATTTTTGTTAGGAATTGGAGGAGTGGCAACATTCAAAAACAGCAATTTAAACCAGGTTATTGAAAAAATAGGCTTGGAACATTTGGTTTTAGAAACCGATTCTCCTTATTTGTCGCCAGTTCCAAAACGAGGCCAACGAAACGAAAGTTCTTATTTAGTATATATTGCTCAAAAAGTGGCAGAAATTTATAAAATCCCGGTTGAAAAGGTTGCAGGAATAACAACAGCAAACGCAAGGAATTTGTTCGGGATTTAATAAATTGCAGTTTTTTTCAACCAATTTTTTATGTCAAAAACCGAGAATAAAAAAACTTCAATATTAATAATTTATACTGGTGGCACAATCGGGATGGTCCAGAGCCTGCAAACCGGTACACTCGCCCCTGTTAAGTTTGATAAAATATTGGATGAAGTCCCTGAATTAAATAAATTCAATTTTAACATAAAAACCATCATTTTTAATCCGGTACTCGACTCTTCGAATGTTGGCCCTTCGGAATGGGTTAAAATTGCCCGGGCCATTGAAAAAAACTATAATTCGTTTGATGGATTTGTTATTTTACATGGAACAGATACAATGGCTTACACTGCTTCGGCCTTGAGTTTTATTTTTGAAAATCTTGACAAACCAATTATTTTGACTGGCTCGCAATTACCCATTGGGACTTTACGTACCGATGGAAAAGAAAATCTAATCACATCGCTTGAAATTGCTGCTGCCAAAAAAAATGGGAAAAGCATGGTTCCGGAAGTTTGTATTTATTTTGAATTTAAATTATTCAGGGGAAATCGGACAGTAAAACGCGATGCCGACCAATTTAGCGCTTTCCATTCAGTGAACTATCCTACACTTGCGGTTGCCGGTGTTGATATCCGTTATAGCCCTGAGTATATTTATTATCCCGAAAATAAAGGGATTTTAAAAGTTAATACCAATTTCGATGACAATGTTGTTATTTTAAAAATATTTCCAGGGATAAACGAAAAAGTTTTTAAATCAATATTGAATACTCCTGGTTTGAAGGGCGTTGTACTCGAAACATTTGGATCCGGTAACGTGCCAACTTCACGGTGGTTGTTAAATTGCATTAAGCGGGCTATCAAAAAAAATATTGTAATTCTAAATATAACACAGTGCGAAGGTGGCCGGGTTGCAATGGGGCAATACGAAACCAGTTTGGAGTTGTTAAGTATTGGAGTTGTTTCAGGAAAAGATATGACAAGCGAAGCGGCAATAGCCAAACTTATGTTTTTGCTTGGGCAGGACATGTCGGTCGATGAAATTAAAATGTATCTGAATAAAAGTCTGCAAGGGGAAATTAGTGAATAGCTTTATTTTTATTTCGTAATTTTTTATTAATTTGCAGCCTTTATTATTGGCATGCCAGCAAAAACACAGGAGAGGTGCAGGAGTGGCTTATCTGGCACGCCTGGAAAGCGTGTGTACCCCAAAAGGGTGCCGGGGGTTCGAATCCCCCTCTCTCCGCAGGAAGAGAAAAAAACGTTCTTATTACAAGTATAAAGAGTTTATAGTTTTAAAGAAGGCATATTTTTTGTTACAATATAGAGTTTTATATAAAAAATCAATACAAACAAAATCAAGAGATTATTAATTAAAAATTCAAATCAATTATGAAAAGACTATTCGCGTTAATAGCAGTATTTGGGATGATGTTTTTTATGGCATCAAACACTGTGGTTGCACAAGATGAGGCAGCTGCACAAGATACAACTACTATTGAGGAGGTGGATTTAGCTGCGGACCTGGAAGAAGAGGCTGCTGCAACCGCTGAAGAAGGTAAATCGCTACACAGCCAGTTAAAACAAAAGTTTATTGAAGGTAATCCTACTTTCATGTCTTTTGTATTAATTACCCTTATTCTTGGGTTGGCTTTTGCAATTGAAAGAGTTCTTTATCTTAACCTTGCAACAAGCAACACCAAAAAACTTTTAAGCAAAGTAGAAGAAGCTTTGGATAATGGGGGTGTTGAAGCAGCAAAAGATGTTTGCCGTGGTACACGAGGCCCGGTAGCAAGTATTTTTTATCAGGGACTCGATAGGGCCGAACATGGAATTGATGTGGTTGAAAAATCAATTATTTCTTACGGTGGTGTTCAGGCTGGTTTGCTTGAAAAAGGGTTAAGCTGGATTGCCTTGTTTATTGCACTTGCTCCGATGCTTGGTTTCATGGGAACAGTTATTGGTATGATTGGTGCTTTCGATGCTATTCAAGTAGCAGGGGATATTTCTCCCTCACTCGTTGCAGGAGGTATTAAAGTTGCATTGATTACAACTGTTACAGGTCTTGTTGTTGCTATCATTCTTCAGATTTTTTATAATTATTGTGTGGCAAAAATCGATAGCATTATTAATAACATGGAAGATTCTTCCATCTCGTTATTAGACTTGTTAGTGAAACATAACATGAAAAAATAAGAAATTCTATGAGTAAAATAGGAAAAATAATAACCATATTATTGTGGGTCCTACTCATTATTTCGGCAGTGCTCATTGTTTCATTAATAGTTAATATTAGCGAAAATGATGCAGATGCTGTAATGGGTAGTTGGATTAATTCCAACCTGATATGGGCATACATTCTTGTGGCTGTTGGTGCAGGTGTTGCGGTTATCGCAGGATTGCTGCACATGGCAACAGATATAAAAGCCGCAAAAGGAGGGTTAGTAGCTCTCATATTTCTTGCAGCAGTTGCTGTAGTTTCGTATTTACTGGCATCTGATGCAATTCCACAGTTTATTGGAGTTGAAAAATTTGTCAATGAAGGAACCTTAACAGCACAAGTTTCTAAATTGGTTGATACTGGTTTAATAGCAACGTATATATTGTTGGCATTTGCAATAATATCTACTGTATTTTCATCGGTAGTATTCCGTTTATTTAAATAGTATAAATCGTGGTAAATAACAGGAAAATTAATTATGGCTAGAAAAACACCTGAAGTACCGTCAGCATCATTAGCAGATATTGCTTTTATGCTGCTTATCTTTTTCCTGGTAACAACCACGATGGACGTTGACAGCGGCTTGGAAAGAAGACTTCCCCAATGGGTTAATCCTGAAGATATTCAGGATGATGACCAGCAAATTAAAGAACGTAATGTTTTTGTAGTGCTGGTTAACCGGAACAACGACTTGTTGGTGGAAAACGAATACGCCCGTATTGAAGATCTTCGTGAAAGAGCAAAGGAATTTATGGCAAATCCAGACGATAATGAGAATTTGCCTGAAAAAGATCCCAAAGAAGTAGCTTACTTCGGTGAAGTTATGGTTACAAAAGGGGTAATTTCTTTACGAAACGACTTAGATACAAAATATGGTACATACCTCGCCGTCCAAAACGAACTGGTTGCTGCCATTAACGAACTGAGGGAGGAATTGTCGAATACAAAATTTGGAAAATCCTACGGGCAATTGGAGGATGATCAAAAAAGAGCAATTCGTACAATATATCCTTCAAAAATCTCAGAAGCTGAACCTAAAAAGGTAGGAGGAAATTAATTATGAGTAAATTCAAAAAAAAGGGGGGAAATGAACTTCCTCCAATTTCAACAGCTTCGTTGCCTGATATCGTGTTTATGTTACTATTCTTTTTTATGGTTAGTACCACAATGCGTGAAGTTACACTTAAAGTGAATGTTCATCTTCCTGAAGCTACAGAATTGAGCAAACTGGAGAAGAAATCGCTGGTTAGTTATATTTATGTGGGTGAACCAATAAAACAATATCAAAAAGTATTTGGTGTTGCCCCGCGTATTCAACTGAACGACCAATTTGCAAATATGGGAGATATCCAGGATTATATTATTGCAGAAAGGGAAGCGCGTGACGAAGCAGAACAACCATTTATGATTACTTCGCTTAAAGTGGATGATAATACTAAAATGGGAATTGTTTCGGAAATAAAACAGGAACTACGAAAATCTGCGGCACTGCATATCAACTATTCATCCAGAAGAAGAGTCGAAAGATAATTATACTGGTATTTGATAAAACAAAAAAGGGAAGTAATTACTTCCCTTTTTTGTTGCCTGTAATTTTCGGGATTATTTGTTTTCTTTTAAATCTAATTTTAAATTTAATTCTTCTAATTGTTCATTTGAAATATCCGATGGAGAATCAATCATTACATCCCTGCCCGAATTATTTTTAGGAAATGCAATTATATCGCGTATAGTTTCTAAGCCGGCAAATAGCGAAACTAATCGGTCAAAACCAAAAGCAATCCCGGCGTGAGGTGGTGCACCGTATTTAAATGCATTCATCAGAAACCCAAACTGAGCCTGCGCCTGTTCCGGCGTAAATCCTAATTTGTCGAACATTTTCGCTTGTAATTCAGAATTAAAAATACGAACCGAGCCACCACCAATTTCTACTCCATTAATTACTAAATCGTATGCGTTTGCCCGAACTTTTCCGGGGTCGGTTTCGAGCAAGGCAATATCTTCAGGTTTTGGCGATGTAAATGGGTGGTGCATTGCATGGAAACGATTGTTCTCTTCGTTCCATTCCAGCAAAGGAAAATCAACTACCCAAAGTGGTTTGAAAACATTCTTTTTGCGAAGTTTTAGTTGGTTTCCCATTTCAAGCCTGAGTTCGCCAAGAGCAGAAAGTGTCTTCTCTTTATCGCCCGACATTACTAAAATTAAATCGTGTGGTTTGGCACCAACCGCTTCTGCCCATTGTTTTAAATCTTCTTGCGAATAAAATTTATCTACCGACGATTTAAAACTGCCATCTTCGTTGCATTTCACATAAACCAAACCTTTGGCACCAATTTGAGGACGTTTAACCCAGTCGGTAAGTTGGTCTAATTGTTTGCGTGTGTAACACGAACATTCATCAGCACAAATAGCCCCGACATATTCAGCCTTGTCAAAAACACCAAAGCCCTTTCCCTTTGCAACTTCAGAAATATCATTCAATAACATTTCAAAACGTGTGTCTGGTTTGTCTGAACCATATTTTTCCATCGCTTCGGAATAGGGCATCCAGGGGAAATCTTCAACTTCAATATTTAGGACTTTTTTAAACATATATTTGGTAAGGCCTTCGAAGGTTTCCAGAACATCTTTTTGTTCTACAAACGACATTTCGCAGTCGATTTGGGTAAATTCGGGTTGTCGATCGGCACGCAAATCTTCATCGCGAAAACATTTAACTATTTGGTAATAACGGTCGAAACCGGCAATCATTAATAATTGTTTGAAAACTTGTGGAGACTGTGGGAGTGCATAAAATTCGCCGGTATTCATTCTCGATGGCACCACAAAATCGCGCGCACCTTCCGGTGTCGATTTAATAAGCACCGGCGTTTCTGTTTCAATAAAATCTTTCGAATTAAGGTAAGTGCGAACCGAGTGTGCCATTTTTGCGCGCAAAACCAGATTCTCGCGAACAACATTTCTACGTAAATCAAGGTAGCGGTATTTCATCCGTAATTCATCGCCTCCGTCGGTGTCGTCCTGAATTGTAAATGGTGGTAATTTTGAAGGGCCTAAAATTTTGATTTCTGAAAGCGCAATTTCTATTTCCCCCGTAGGCATGTTTTTATTTTTGCTTAAACGTTCGCGGACAACACCTTTGGCCTGAACCACGAATTCCCTTCCCAATTCTTTAAGTTTGCTTACTATTGATTCATCCGTATTTTCATCAACAACAAGTTGTGTAATTCCGTAACGATCGCGCAAATCGATAAAACTCATTGCACCTAAATCCCTGATACGTTGCACCCAACCTGCCAATATTATTTCATGACCAATATTTTCTATCCGAAGTTCGCCACACGTATGAGTTCTGTACATGATACCTTTTTTTTAATTTGGTTGCGAAAGTAAGAAGATTTTAGCAATTTCATCTTTTTATAGTGAAACCTTTTTTAGTATTAATTTATGATTGAACCATTTAACGACGAGTATTTTATGAAAAAGGCTTTTGCAGAAGCAATTCAGGCTTTTGAAAAAGGGGAAGTGCCTGTTGGTGCAGTTGTAGTTTCGGGGCAAAAAATTATTGCCCGGGCACATAATTTAACCGAAACGTTAAACGATGTTACTGCTCATGCCGAGATGCAGGCAATTACAGCGGCCGCCAATTTTCTTGGGGGTAAATATTTAAATGATTGTACTTTGTATGTTACGCTTGAACCTTGTGTAATGTGTGCCGGTGCATTGGGATGGTCGCAAATTGGGAAAGTGGTTTTTGGCGCTTCCGACGAAAAAAGGGGTTATAAAAAATATGCTTCAAAAGCGATTCATCCCAAAACCGAAATAATAGGTGGTATTTTAGCAAGCGAATGTTCAGAATTGATCCAGGAATTTTTCAAAGGAAAAAGATAATTGATAAAAGAATCTTTATATAAAGGTGTCTGTCTTTGAAGTCTGAATCCAAAATAACTTAATAAAAGATGCCCTTAAGTAATACTATTGTCTTTTAATAGTTGCAAAGCATTTTCCAAATCTTCGGGCGTATCAATCCCAATACTTTGATGGTTGGTAACCGATGTCTTTATTTTGAAACCATTTTCGAGCCAACGCAATTGTTCCAACGATTCTACCAGTTCCAGACTTCCGGGTTTCAGTTTTGTGATTTTTTGTAATACATCCGATCGGTACGCATACATTCCAATGTGTGCCCAAAAAGTAGTTGAAGAAAGCCAGTTTTTTTCTTCTTTACCACGCGCATAAGGAATTGTTGAGCGACTAAAATAAAGTGCATTTTTTTGCTTGTCGAGAACTACTTTCGGGCGGTTGTGATTAAATAACTCTTCAAAGGTTTCAATTTTTTTTATTAGAGTCGCTATTTCTGTTTTGTCAGTAAAACACGATTTTAAGAGCTCAACTTGTTTTGGTCTAATAAAAGGTTCATCGCCTTGTACATTAATTACCACATCGAAATCAATTTTTTTAGCAAGAATTAGTGCCGCTTCTGCACAGCGGTCCGTCCCGCTTTGATGAGTATATAAAGTTTTTATTGCATTCCCGCCAAAGCCTTTCACAGCATTAAAAATTCTGTCGTCGTCGGTGGCAACCCAAACGTGTTCTATTGCTTTGGCCACATTTTCATATACCCACTGAATCATTGGTTTATTATCTAATAAAACTAATGGTTTTCCGGGAAACCGTGTTGATTCGTAACGGGCAGGTACTATTCCAATAAATTTCATTGTTCAAAGATAAAATAGAAAAACAAATTTAATGTGGGTAGTAGGATAAAAAGTAAAAGACGAGAAAAATTGTAAGAAACTAAAATCGCACTTCCCTCTGCTAGCCTGAATTATTCATAAGTTTTTCGTTATGAGAATTCAAAATGCACAGAATAAAGGGAAGCACAGAGTTGAGCCTCGCAGAAATAGCCTTAGCTATTTTGAGAAGCGAGAATCGAGCATTCTCTTTATTCAAAGC
>Ga0209249_1000961_pt1 | contig 30625 bp, 30 predicted proteins | sample SaaInlV_200m_DNA_4_FD_184653 | JGI IMG/M metagenome (GOLD analysis project Ga0209249, IMG submission 184653) | Marine microbial communities from expanding oxygen minimum zones in the Saanich Inlet - SI037_S3LV_200m_DNA (SPAdes) (version 2) | ecosystem: Environmental > Aquatic > Marine >...
ATGGCGAAGAAATTTGCGAGAGCGTAGTGCTTGCCTTCACCAAACCGCTGTTGCCTGCAAATGCGCCGCAGAGTGAAGGACAACCGCCTGAAGAACCGCCTCCGGGGGGGGTGGATTAAAAAATGAAAACAAAACTCATCACTTTCTTTGAAAAATGGGCCAATTGGAAAAGGCATTGATCGTTTAGGCTAAAGCCCGTACTCAGCACATGGAAGCCCTGCGGGCTGCGCGTTTTAGCCCCGTAGGGGCTTCCACGAACTAAGGCAGGACTTCAGTCCGCGCCGTTAAAAGGAAATATCATGCTCAAAAAATATTGGTGGCTTATTCTCATCATTATTCTCGCGATCATCTTGGGCTTATCTTTTTGCCAGCAAGATGACCCTGCTCCGCTCGTCTGCACAGAACCGCTACTCCCAGAAGATGGTGCAGAGATCCCTTATGGCGCTGACTTGATGACCTTTGCATTTACCGAAATAGAAGGCATCGCGTTATATCATTTGAACATCCAGACTCCTTCGGGACACCTGATCACTTTTGAACTCGACGATACGCAAGTTGAGCGTATTATTTCAACCTTCACAGAGCCCGGTGAAAACACTTGGTACGTAGAAGCCCTGAACGATGACAGAGAAATAATTTGTACAAGTGATAGTTTCACATTCTTTACAGTACAAGAGCCTAAACCTGTGCCCGAAATAGAAGAAGAACCTGAACCTGTACCAACTTTTACACCTACACCTGAGCCGTTGATTTGTGTTCAGCCACTCACCCCCGAAGATGGCGCGGAATTGCCCAATATCGGCAAAGTGATCTTCTCGTGGACAGAAATGGACGATGCCACAGAATATATTTTAGAAATAACGATGCCTTCAGGAAATATCGTTTCTTTTGAAAGCGACAAAGCTGAAATAGCCCGATATATGGAAGCTTTCGAGCAAGGCGGCGAATATCAGTGGAGCATAACTTCTATGAACACTGATGGCGAAGAAATTTGCGAGAGCGTAGTGCTTGCCTTCACCAAACCGCTGTTGCCTGCAAATGCGCCGCAGAGTGAAGGACAACCGCCTGAAGAACCGCCTCCGGGGGGGGTGGAATAAAAAATGAAAACAAAACTCATCACTTTCTTTGAAAAATGGGCAAACTGGAAAAGCATTGATCGTTTGGGCTAAAGCCCGTACTCAGCACATGGAAGCCCTGCGGGCTGCGTGTTTTAGCCCCATAGGGGCTTCCACAAACTAAGGCAGGACTTCAGTCCGCACCGTTAAAAGGAAATATCATGCTCAAAAAATACTGGTGGCTTATTCTCATCATTATTCTGGCGATCATCTTTAGCTTATCTTTTTGCCAGCAAGATGACCCCGCTCCGCTCGTCTGCACAGAACCGCTCATGCCAGAAGATGGGGCAGAAATCGCTTATGGCGCTGACTTGATGACCTTTGCATTTACCGAAATGGAAGGCATCGCGTTATATCGCTTGAATATCCAGACTCCTTCGGGGCATTTGATCACTTTTGAACTCGACGATACGCCAGTTGAGCGTATTATTTCAACCTTCACAGAGCCCGGCGAAAACACCTGGTATGTGGAAGCCCTGAACGATGATAGAGAAATTATTTGCACGAGTGATAGCTTCACCTTCTTTACAGTACAAGAGCCTGAACCTGTGCCCGAAATAGAAGAAGAGCCTGAGCCAACACCAACTTTTACCCCTACACCAGAGCCGTTAATTTGCGCTCAACCACTCACCCCAGAAGATGGCGCAGAATTACCCTATGAAGGCAAAGTGATCTTCTCGTGGTCAGAAATGGAAGGTTCTACAGAATATATTCTAGAAATAAGGCTGCCCTCAGGAAATATCGTCTCTTTTGAAAGCGACACAACTGAAATTGCACGCTATACGGAAGCCTTTGAGCAAGGCGGTGAATATCAGTGGATCGTAACTGCCCTAAACGCCACAGGCGAAGAATTTTGCGAGAGCACAATATTTACCTTCACTAAACCGCAGTTGCCTGAAAATAAATCACAAGGGGATGGCGGCAGTGACGCATGCATTGGTTTTGATTGTAGTATCGTAATCGAAGATTAGAATTGAAAAAGCAATACAAGGATAAAAATGAAAACAAAACTTCTCACCCTCTTTGAAAAATGGGCGAATTGGAAAAATATCCTCGCCCTTTTTGCCTTGCAAATGCTCTTCAATCTGGTCATTATGCCGAGCGCGTCCTCCAGCGATACGCACGACATTCCAATTCTTGACCTTCAATTCTTTTACACGCCCCAGCGCGCGTATGAGATCATCAGTGCATACACGCCCGAATTGCGACAGGCTGCGGCAATGACACGTTTGACTCTGGATATCATCTATCCCATTGTCTATGGGTTGATGCTGACGCTGCTACTCGTCGTCACCTTTCGGCGGGCATTTCCCAATTTCCGTTTTGCGGATGCAGCCGTTTTCCTCCCCTGGAGCGGGGTGCTTTTCGATTATCTCGAAAATTTTGGTCTGGCGACGATGTATCTCAGCTATCCGACCGAGTTTTACACGCTCGCGTGGATAACGAGCGTTTTCACCGCGCTTAAATGGACATTGATCGGTTTGGGTTTCGTTCTGGCGTTGATTGGTGGGGTAAAATTGGCGTTCGTGAAAGAAAAGGGTGCGTCGCACCCTCATTAAGCAGAATTTGCCATCGCCAAGCAAAAATCACATCAACAGGCACTATCTTATCGAAGCTGGTGCGGCGCACGGAAGCCTATCTGAAAACCATCGCTCCAAAGGAGCACCAAATGAAAAAATCCGAATTTGACCGCATCGTGCAAAAAAGCTTCGTTACGCTCGAAAGCAAATATAAGTTCAAAAAGACCGATACCGCCTTCCACACCGGCGGCGTGATCGTCACCTTTCAAAACCCAACCACCGAAGTCTGCCTGAACTACGAGATCAGCGCTCTGCCGTGGATCACCATCGCCGACATCAACAATCCCGAAGAAGAGCGCGTCTCTCTCGATTGGCTGCTGGTCGAACTCGGCGAACGCGACGACCCGACCACAGATGAAGCCTTCTTCCCTCCCAAAATGGAAGAGGAAGAACTCGAAGCAGAGATCCATAAAAAGAGTGAGCAACTGCTCCGCTTTGGCACAGACCTGCTCAAGGGCGATTTCACGCTCATGCCCAAACTCAAAGAACGCTCCGAGACCTACCTCGCAGAATGCAAAAAAATTGCAGACCGCTATAAAGCGAAGTAAGACAACTTTAGACATCAGCAACACCTTCCAACCCTAAACCTTCACCCTAAAAACCTTCATGTATAAAATAATTCGCCCACTTCTCTTTAGTATTGACCCCGAACGCGTGCATACGCTCAGCCTCGATGCGCTCAACAACACGCGCTATATTTTTGGCGCACACTGGCTGCTTAAGCAAATTTTCAAAGCCCCGCCCAAACCTGTCGAAGCCTTCGGGCTGACCTTTCCCAATCCGATTGGGCTGGCAGCGGGCTACGATAAACACGCCCTCGCCGTGCGCGGACTTTCCACCTTCGGTTTTGGGCATATCGAAGTCGGCACAGTCACGCCGCTCCCACAGGCGGGCAACCCGCAGCCGCGCGTTTTCCGTCTGCCCGAAGATGGCGCAATCATCAACCGCATGGGATTCCCTTCGCAGGGTTCCGCGAAGATCGTCAAGTCACTCAATAAACTCGGGCGCTGCAACTATGCCAAGGCAGGTCCCACGCGCATCATTAACCTGAGAGGCTTTTTTGCCGAAGGCAAATATAAACGCAGTCAAAACCCCATGATCCTGGGCGTGAATATCGGCAAGAATAAAACCACCCCCAACGAAGAAGCCGTGCTCGATTATCTCTCCCTGCTCGAGCTTTTCGCCCCCTGCGCCGATTACATCACCATCAATATCAGTTCCCCCAACACAGTCGGATTGCGTGATCTGCAAGGACGCGAAGCCCTCGAGATGCTCTTGACCCAACTCGACAAACAACGCAAATTTGAGCAGAAAAAACTGCGCAAAAAACTGCCGCTGCTCGTTAAACTTTCTCCAGATCTTTCGGATGCGGAACTCGATGACGCCCTCGACGTGATACTTGCTACCGGTATGGATGGCGTTATCGCCACGAATACCACCCTCGCGCGCGGTGGGGTGAAATCCGCTCATCGGGCAGAAACAGGTGGTTTAAGCGGAAGCCCGCTCACCTCCGCGAGCGACGCGGTTCTACGTCAAATTGTCAAAAAAGTGGATGGGCAGATTCCCATCGTCAGCTCTGGTGGCGTCATGACCCCCGAGGACGCAAAACGCCGCCTCGACATTGGGGCGACGTTGGTACAGGTCTACACGGGGCTGATCTATAACGGGCCCGGGTTCGTGAAGCAAATCGTCAAATCGCTGTAGGGGCGACGTCCTGTCGCCCTGGGCGGGAAGACCCCGCCCCTACGCTTTAAATTCCTCCGGCAAAGCCTCTTTATGCTCGGCGATCACGAGCGTAAAACGTTTCCGCGTAAATTCATGCAAAAACGCGCCGGCCGTTTGCCCCGCTTCAGAAGCAAGCGCAGCATTCAATGCCGCACGCGAATCGAAAAATAATTCGTGAAGTTTAGTATAGCGATGCCCCTGGCTGCCGTGAACAAAATCGACCACGTCGCTGACCGTCTCGCGGCGCAGACCGGGCATCTTTTCTGCCAAGCCCATAAATTTTTGCCAATTCGCTTGAAACGCAGCTGTCTGGCTTAGTGGGGGGGGATAGAAAAAGATCGTTATTTTATACATCATTGCTCCTAAAAACTCACCACAAAGACACAGAGAGCACAGAGTCTTCTTGTTGATCACAAAGAAGAACTTTGGTCTTCGTGGCAAAAACTCAACTTACTGCGACCACAACCCGCCCGTAGATTCCAGCCAGTCTGCCACGCGGTCGGCTGCGCTATTTACATCGCTGTCAGAAATATCCAGCTCCAGCGTCGGCAAAATAGATTCAGAAACCAGTTCGCGCATTCTTTCCTGCTCGTCGATGAAAACTTGCAGATCATCATATTGCGAGGGATTGCCAGAAACCTTCAAGCGCTCTTCGCGCGCCGCCGCAAAAGATTCGGGGCTGCGTGTGCAAAAAATCAGATGAAAACCGATCGCAGCCAAGCGCTGCTCCAGCCAGCGGAAATTATAGTCTGTGCCATAACGTTCCAGTTGATAGCTGCGCGTTGAGATGTGAAAACGATCCACCATCCATGAATAATAACGCTGTAATTCGAAGAGACGCATCCAGGTATGGTAGGTCTCCATTGCCAGAGCTTCTTCCTGTGGCTCAAAATTGATCAGTCCACGTCCCCAGGCGTAATTTGTAAAAGCGCACCACTCCCCGGAAATCAAAGGCGAATGATAACGATATTTGCGTGGCCCCACCACGCGTGGATGCTCATTCAGCGTGAACGCAATTTCCGTCTTAAAAGTAAGACGAGTCCCCTCAATAATGATTTTCGGCGTCAGTTTAGACATGAGAAAATTATAACGAAAATACTACAAAAACAGCAGCCCTTTCATGGTATCATCTTTGAAATTCCTCAAGGAAAATATTATGGATACTAAAATTACAATCATCGAAGGACCCCCGCCCGTATTCGAACCCGTTCGAGACGGCTGGCCGAACAGCCTCAGCGAAGGCCCTAACTCTCTTATTAACGCCGTTACCAAACTACGCACATTTAATGGTTCCCAACTTGTCGAGCGTTGTTATCGCGCTTGGCGCAACCAAATGCCCATGCACCTGCTTTACCGCAACGAAATGGGATTGGAACAGGAAGCCCCCATTCAGGCAGCCCGCACCGTCGAATCTGACGACGGGGATATCCTCTACCTCTGGGTTTATCTTGACCCCGACATGGTCGAATTCGAATTTGACGGAAGCGACGAAGAAGGCAACGACGACGGATACGAACGCTAACCGAAAGAGTCTCCCGTGCCCCTGATTCTCTCCACCCTTCAACAACATACCCTAACGCTCAAACTCAATCGTCCCGATAAGGCCAACGCCTTCAATCGGGACATGATTTTAGAACTGAGAAGTGCGCTCGACGAAGCCGAGGCAAACGCCGATGTACGCGCGATTTTGCTGACCGGCTCTGGGGCAACCTTCTGCGCCGGGCAAGACATCACCGAGATGCTCGCCGCGCAGGACCAGAATGTCTCTTATCACGAACATCTTCGCGAGAGCTATAACCCACTCGTATTGAAAATTCGTCAGATCGAGAAACCCATTGTCGCTGCGATCAACGGCTCAGTAGCGGGAGCAGGCTTGGGCGTCGCCCTGGCTTGCGACTTGCGCATCGCCGCCGACAATGCTTTTTTCACCGTCGGCTTTACGGGCATCGGGCTTGTGCCTGATTCAGGCGTCTCGCTACTCCTTCCCGCTCTGATCGGGCTGGGACGCGCCACCGAATATTCCTTCAGCAATCTGCCCATCTCTGCACAGGATGCCTTTGCGTGGGGCATGGTCAATCGTCTCATCCCCGCCGATGCGCTGTTGCCCACCGCCGCGCAGATCGCCATGATGCTGGCAATGGGCCCCGTCGGTGCTTTCGGCGCAACCAAAAAAGCTTTCAACCGCGCTATGTTGCCAAATCTGGCAGAAGTCCTTGAATACGAAGGGGAGTTACAGGACGCGCGTCGGTCAGAGGAAGAACATAAAGTTGGGGTAGAAGCGTTCTTGAAGAAGGAAAGACCGAGCTTCATTTAGTCAAAAAAGTCAATAGGTCGCACTTTCAAGTGCGACCTATTTTATTAAATAAGCTATTCACTAATGAACTGCCCCCCGCAAGCGGACGGGGTATCTGTCTATTCTAAAAGCACTTCGTAGTAGCGACTTTAGTCGCTCTGAACGGCTAAAGCCGTCACTACAAAAGTATTTTAGGACAGATTATTAATGCTCACGCCGCAAGCGGCGGGGTATTGAACCCATAGATAGAAGAAACACCGAGCATCTTGAAGATGCTCGGTGTTTCTGTTTTAAAAATTATCTCGGCTCCGCCACAAAGATCGGGATAACCCGTTCTGTTTTCTCCTGATAATCCCGATAGGGCGGGAAAGCTTTGACAGCAATTGCCCATAAGCGGCGGCGTTCATCCGCATCCACAACTTCGTGCACGCGCATGGCATGCACTTCAGTCTTGTCGCGAATCTCGACATTCGGGTCCGCTTTCAGGTTGTGGTACCACTTTGGGTGCTGTGGCGCGCCACCCTGCGAGGCAATGAGGATGTAGTTCTCGCCATCCACGACGCGCATTAACGGTGTCTTGCGAATTGCACCGGTTTTATGTCCGCGATTGATGACGATGATGACGGGCAACCCCGTCTCTCGCAAGGTTGTCCCTTCCGTACCGCCACTACCTTCATAGCGTTCAACCTGGTCTGCGACCCATTTGCTCGTGCTGGGAATGTATTTGCTCATTTTTCTCTCCTGTCTATTTCACCGTGCTATACCAATAGATAGCTTTTTAGGATTGTAACCCAACCACAAACAGCATCAAGTGGTTATGTCTTCCTGAGATGATAAAATAGCCCGAACTCTTGCCCTAATGAAAAGCTGGAATAAGCCTATCTTCGATAGGATAAGGCAAGCTCGTCTAGCTCAGCTAGCGTGAGGAGAAAATAATCATGAAAGTAGTCGTTTCAGGTGCAAAGGGGAATCTAGGCAGTGTCATTGCAAAAGAGATTTCCAAAGCTGATGATATGCAGTTAGGCGGTCTTTATGACCCGCATCATGCCGGGGAAGTTGTAGCGGGTATGGAAATTGAAACTTCCATCGAGAATATCGATGCCGATGTTATTGTTGAGTGTACCCACCCCGATGTCGTGATGGGGAATCTTAAACGGTGGCACGTTCAAGGCAAGAGCGTCGTCGTCGGCACATCCGGGTTTACCGAAGAGCGCATTGCAGATGTCAAATCTTTTTGGACGAACACTGAGACGAGCTGTCTGATCGTCCCGAACTTCTCGATCGGTGCAGTGCTGATGATGCGCTTTGCTGAGTTGGCATCCCCGTATTTCGACTCAGCCGAGGTGATCGAGCGGCACGAAGACATCAAGCCCGACGCCCCATCAGGGACAGCCTTGGCGACTGCCATGCGCATGGGCAAGGTCAGAAATCAGACAGAAGAATTAGAAAGCAACGAGATCGTCAAAGGCGCGCGCGGCGGCTTGGTTTCTGGCGTTCGAGTTCACTCTTTACGCATGAAGGGACTCTTATCCGATCAGGAAATTGCCTTTAGCAATTTCGGCGAAACTTTCTCGCTCAACCATCAAAGCACTTCTTATGAATCTTTTGCGAATGGCGCCCTGGTGGCAATTCGCTATGCACGCACGATCAAAGGTGTGGCGGTAGGGTTGGATGCAGCGCTAGGGCTTTGAAAGCCGCTTCCCCTGTGGAATTTGACCCCGTTATCGGACTCGAAATCAATGTTGAACTTGCTATAAAATTGTTTTTTCTGTGGCTCTTTCAGCATGTTGCTTATGGGTAAATCATTGATATATTGTACAAAGTCACGTCTTTGCGAGCAGAGCGAAGCAATCCCCACTCCTTTGTGGGAGATTGCCACGTCGGGCTTACCCCTTCGGGGCACGAGACGCCCTTCTCGCAATGACGGTGTGTTTGCTAATATTTATTAATTCTTCCATTAGTTAGACACATCATTAGATTTTGGACGGAGACATAAATTGAAAAACAGAATTGCAGTGTACGTAGCAGCTTTACTCGGCATCGCATTTGTTTTTTTAATGTGGTACTACCCTTCCCAGATACCACGTCCATGGTTCGATGAGGGTTGGACACTCGCCACCGCGCGCAACTGGGTGGAAACTGGACGATATGCTCGTTTATTAAATGGGACACCGATCTCTGCAACAGGGATGGCTTGGGATTTTCCCGTAACGGCTCCGGTCGCGTTAAGTTTTCGTCTCTTTGGTTTTGGAATTTGGCAGGGACGTTTGCCAAGCGCATTATTTACCCTTGCTTCTGTCTTCTTTATTTTTTTGCTTGCCAAAAAAATGTATGGGGAAAAAACAGCGCTCGTTTCCATCACTCTGATTATTTTAGGTTTTCCTTTTTCCCTGCTCTTTGGCAGACAGGCAATCGGCGAACCTGCAATGATCTTTTATTTGCTGGCTGGATATTATTGCTTCCGGGGGTATTTGGAAAAACGTTCAACACTCAGCTTGATCTTAAGTATCCTGCTCTGGGCATTAGCACTAACGTCAAAGAATCAAACCCTCCCCTTTTGGGTAGCTTCCATGCTAGCAATGATCTTTTTTGCCAGCCTAAAGAAAGATCGTTTTATTTTCCGGGCGGCTGCTAGTGCCACTTTCGGCACCATCATTCTTTGGCAAGGAATGCTGAAATTCCAACATATACTCGAAAAAGATCTGCCCCTATACGGAGCCCCCATGAAAGGATTACTTGAAGTAACCGGTTGGGTTCCGGTATGGCATCTTCGTCTTCAGGCATTGGATTTAATTACCATATTCGCTTTGCCACTGCTATTTGGCTTGGGATATGCTCTCTTTCAGGAAAAATCTGTCTGGCAGATAAAAAATGAGACAGAGCCTGTTTTTTATCTACGCCTGGCTTATTGGGTTTTTGTAGCAAGTTGGCTTTTCTGGTTTGCAACTAGCGGGATGCCCTGGGGGCGTTATCTGTATCCTGCCGTATTTCTTGGCAATGTCTTTGTTGCAGTTTTAATACTTAGGCTTACAGACGGTTTAAATTTTCATCAGCTAATTAGTTCAATCAGCACGATGCTGTTCAAACGACAATTCAAACTAAATGGTTTGACAGCCATAATAGGTGTCGTTTCTTTAACTTATATAGCTTTGGTCATCATATGGAGCTTTAAATACACAGTTCTGAATAACGATGTGGAGAAAATTGCTGAATATCTAAATCAAACCACACCAGAAAATGCATCTATAGAAACTTACGACAGCGAACTGCTGTTTTTAGTAGATCGTCGTTTCCATTATCCCCCGGATCAAATTCAGGTAGAGTTAAATAAACGCAAATATTTGTACCCATTAACAGAAATACCCTATGACCCAATGCTCACTGAGCCAGATTATATTGTCGTTGGACCTTATGGTAATATGTGGGAATTATATAAAACAACAATAGATCAAGAAGATCTTTGGGAATTGATCCATGAAACATCGGATTATAAAGTTTATCAACGAACCCCATAAATCCTTTCGCTAAATGGAAGCCAACTTTACTATGAAATTTCAACCCGTTATCGGACTAGAAGTCCACGTAGAACTCGCCACAAACTCAAAAATGTTTTGCGGCTGCCCCGTTGTCGATTCGGTTGAAGCCGAGCCGAATATCGCCGTCTGCCCCGTCTGCTCCGGGATGCCCGGCGCATTGCCTGTTGCCAACGAACGCGCTGTCGAATATGGCATCCGCGTCGGTTTGGCGCTCGGCTGCACCATCCAGCCCACCAGCATCTTTGCGCGCAAAAATTACTTTTACCCTGATATGCCCAAAGCCTATCAGATCTCGCAGTTTGAAGATCCACTCGCTACGGACGGTACACTGATCATCAAAACCGAAGACGGCAGCGAGAAAACCGTGCGTGTTTTGCGTGCCCATCTCGAAGAAGATGCAGGCAAACTGACCCATATCGAGGGTGCCAGTCTCGTCGATCTCAACCGCGCGGGCGTGCCCCTGCTCGAGATCGTCTCCATGCCCGACATGCACTCTGCCATTGAAGCGCGCTCCTACGCCGAAAATTTGCGCGACATCCTGCGCTATCTCGGCGTTAACTCCGGCGATATGGAGAAGGGCGTTATTCGCTTTGAAGCCAATATCTCCGTGCGCCCCGAGGGGACAGAAAAACTTGGCACACGCACCGAAGTCAAGAATCTCAACTCCTTCCGCGCGATGGAAGACGCCATTAACTATGAGATCGAACGTCAGTCAAAATTGATCGAAGCGGGCGGTGAAGTAGATCAGGTGACGATGGGATGGGATGAAGCCAAAGCCAAAACCTATACCATGCGCGGAAAAGAAGACTCGCACGATTACCGCTACTTCCCTGAACCGGACTTGCCACCGTTAAAAGTGGATGATGCCTGGAGAGAACGTGTTCTCTCCGAGCTGCCCGAATTACCACGTGCCAAATTCGAGCGCTTCGTCGCCGACTACGAACTGACTGAATACGACGCGGGTGTCCTCGTCGCCGAGAAAACCACCGCCGACTATTTTGAATCCGCGCTGAAGGCATCATCCCAAAAAGTGACCCCGAAAATGGTCGCAAACTGGATGACGGGCGATCTCTTCGCATTAATGAACCAGAACGATGTCAGCATCAACGCGCTAAAGTTACAACCCGCTGGCTTGGCAGAGTTGGTATCCCTCGTCGCTGAGGGCGAGATCAATCAGAAGACGGCCAAAGAGATCCTCGCCGAGGTCTTCGAGAGCGGCGCAAGCCCAAAAGCTATCGTGGCAGAAAAAGGTTTGGGTCAAGTTTCAGACGGTGACCTGATCGGGGCGCTGGTGGCTGAAGTGGTTAACGAGCACCAAGCTGAGGTCACGAGCTATCGCGAGGGGAAAGAGGGGATTGCAAACTGGCTCTTTGGGCAAGTCATGAAAAAGGCCCGCGGACGTGCAAATCCGCAAGTCCTGCGTGAAGAGTTGATGAGGCAGTTGAAGGGTTAAAATCAGTTCCTGAGCGGAGCGCAGTCGAAAGACGGAGTTTACATAAGCCGCTCTTCGACTACGATTTCGCTTCACTACATCTCCGCTCAGAGACTGGAATACGTTTGATGGAAATCATTTAATGAGGTGATTTCCATCCTATTGACGCTATAATTAATCTCATGTACCCTATGGTCAGGTGACTTGATTATGAGAATACCTAATTAAATTTCCTTTGAAAAAAGCGGGCAGCCGAAACCGGTCTGCCCGCTTATATTTTCTACTCTATTACCGTCTTTAAGGAGACAAAATGTCTGATCAGATCAATGCTTTTGAAATGGCGCAAAAACAATTTGACCATGTTGCAGAACTGCTGAATTTAGACCCGCAGATCGCCGAAGTTTTGCGCTGGCCCGCGCGGGAATATTCATTTCGCATCCCCGTCCGTATGGATGATGGTTCTTTGCGCGTTTTCCAAGGTTATCGCGTGCAACATAACGATGCGCGCGGTCCCAACAAAGGCGGCATCCGTTTTCACCCCTCCGAGACCATGGACACTGTCCGTGCTCTGGGCACTTGGATGACATGGAAATGCGCCGTTGCCGACATTCCTTTGGGCGGTGGTAAAGGCGGCATTATTGTTGACCCTGCTACGCTCTCAACTGCCGAAAAAGAACGCTTAACACGCGGCTGGGTACAAAATATGTGGCGTAATATTGGTCCGCGCCAGGATGTTCCCGCCCCGGATGTTGGCACAACCGCGCAGATGATGGGCTGGATGATGGATGAGTATTCGAGGCTGGTTGGCGAATTTACCCCCAGCGTATTCACCGGAAAACCCCTTGGCGGCGGCGGCTCATTAGGACGCACCGAAGCAACCGGCTACGGCGTGATCTACACCGTCCGCGAGGCGATGAAACATCTTGGCTTGGAAACCAAAGGCGCTGTGATGGCGGTACAGGGTTTCGGCAACGTGAGCCAATATGCAGCGATCGGTTTTGTTGAAATGCTCGGCGGCAAGATCGCCTGTGTCTCCTGCTGGGATCGTGAAGATACAACCTCTTACACCTATAGCCATCCCGATGGCTGCGACCCGGTCTTCCTGCAATCGATCACCGATCAATACGGCATGGTCGATAAAGCCAAAGCCGATGCCGCTGGCTATATCCGTGAAGATGGCGATGCCTGGATCACCAAAGAATGTGATGTCCTGATGCCTGGCGCATTGGAAGGGCAAGTGAATGCGGATAGCATCCAACAGATCAGTGATCGCGTGAAGGTGATCGCCGAAGGCGCAAATGGCCCCACCACGCCTGAAGCGGATGAAGTTATCAAGGAAAAAGGTATTTTCAACATTCCTGATTTCCTCTGCAACGCTGGTGGTGTGACCGTTTCTTACTTCGAGGGTGTCCAAAACGATATGAACTTCTACTGGCCCAAAGATGAAGTTTTGGAAAAACTTGACCAGAAAATGACCGTAGCCTTCAACGCTGTTTTGGCAATGTCTGAGAAAGAAAACGTCTATATGCGCGATGCAGCCTATATGGTCGCGATCGACAGTGTTGTCAAAGCAATGGAGTTACGCGGCTGGGTTTAGTCTCCTCCCTCTGTCCCTTTGGGACATCTCCCCGTAAGCACCAGACACCGAGTATTTTTAAAAATACTCGGTGTCTTTTTTTGCCCCCCCCCTCTAACTCCCCCCGCAAGCGGGGGGAGAACCAGTCCCTCCCCTGCTTGCGGAAGAAGGCTAGGTGGGGGGAGTTTATTAGAACATTCTTTCTTGCTTTTAATGCTCAGACTATATACAATAAAGCTGCCATGACAATAGAAACCTTACGCATAATTTTCCTACTGTATTTAGTCGCATCGTTTGTATTAGCCATATTCTATTTGCGACGCTGCCAACTTAGCTTTGGTGAATATTCGCTTTGGGGGATATTCGCTTTGGTTGTCCCCGCCTTGGGGCCCTTTCTTGTGATCCTTTCCAGGCCGGGAAAATGCTCCGGTAGACGGAGGCAAGTCCATCGTCGCGGGCGTTCCGTCAGGAGGTAATTGATGAAGGAAGACCGATTTTTAGTCGGCATTTTGATCGCGGTCACCCTGCTTGTGGTCGCATCATTGGCAGTTTTTTTTACGCAAAAGGGGACGATCACTTACCTCCCCGAAGATACGCCTGAGGGCATTGTCCATAATTATGTTTTGGCGTTGCAAGAAGGCGATTATGAAAGAGCCTACGCCTATTTGGCAGATAAAGAACACAAGCCTTCTTACGACACATTTCAACGAGATATTCTTTCAAACCAGATGGGGGTACGTGATGCAGGCATTCAAGTAAACGATGTGATCATGCTCAAGGATACGGCACAGGTTGAGTTAACAATGATCGAAGTCTCAAGCGGTCTTTTTCCAAGCGATTACCGTTATACAGAAATAGCCCTGCTCATTGAGCAAAATGGCGCCTGGAAATTACTACAAATGCCTTATTTTTATTGGTCTTGGAATTGGTATCAGGCTGAAGAGTAAGTTTTCAAAAGTGGAGATTTAGGATGAAGAAAATTCGTCGTATCTATGTTTATCTCGTCGCTTTCATCAGCATGGAAGTTTTGCTATGGGGGCTGATCGGGCTAGCACGCTCTATTTTTTCAGATACAGTCGGCGGCGGTGTGGATGCGCTTGCGCAAGCCCTCGCGCTGGTTTTGGTCGGGGCGTTGGTTTTCGGCTTCCACTGGTGGCTGGCTCAACGCAGCATTACTGATAATGCAGAAGAGCACGCTTCCGCGATCCGCGCCTTCTTCCTCTATGCAGCCGCATTTGCACTACTTATTCCCGTTGTGCAAAATGGCTTGGCAGTCCTAAACCGTCTTTTTCTTGATCTCTTCGAGATCCCCGTTTCACGCGCTTTTTTAGGACAATCCCAAGCTTTGAGCGACAACCTGATCGCTGCAATAATGAACGCAATTCTCGCAGCTTACTTCATCAACATCTTACGTAGTGATTGGGCAGAAGTTCTCGAAAAATCTTCCCTAACGCTCATGCGGCGCATGTATCGCTATCTTTGGGTTTTCTACGCCCTGGTCATGTCGATCATCGGTGTTCACGAAATTTTGCGCTATCTTTTCGGACTGATCACCAAAAACGCCACGTATCTTAATAGCTACGCATCGTTTGCAAATGGTCTCGCTATCACCCTCGTCAGCGTTCCACTTTGGGCTTGGGCTTGGAAAACCGTGCAAGATTCGCTCAGCGAAGAAGCCGAGCGCGCCTCCCTTTTTCGGCTGGGCGTGCTTTACTTTCTCTCGCTTGCGGGCGTCATTTTTGTACTCTCGGCAAGCGGCGTTATCATCAACTCCCTGCTCCAGATGTTGCTTGGCGAAATTGAAAGCTTCAAAGAATTAATGCAAGAGATCGCAGAGCCGCTCGCGGTCGCTATTCCGCTGGGTGCGGTTTGGGCATATTATGGCGGCTGGCTCAAACGTGATATTGCTGCCATCCCCGATGCGCCACGCCGCGCCAGCCTGCATCGCCTCTACTACTACATCCTCTCCCTGATCGGTTTGAGCGCGGCCTTTATTGGCATCGCGAGCCTGCTTTACTTCTTCATCGATTCAGCCTTCTCCACCACAGCCTGGATCGGCAACCTGAACAACCGTCTCGCAGGCGCGCTCGCCACCCTCTTTGTTGGCTTGCCTCTCTGGCTTTATGTTTGGCGCCCCATGCAAAGCGAAGCCCTCGCCCTCGACGAAGCAGGCGATCATGCCCGTCGTTCCGGCATCCGCAAGATCTATCTTTATATCGCCCTCTTCGCGGGCGTCGTCGGCGGGATGGTCGCAGCCGTTCAGCTCGCTTCGCTGCTCTTCAAAGCTCTCCTGGGCGCATCTCCCAGTAGTTTTACAAATAACCTGCTCAACGCCTTGCAAATGTTCATTCTCTTTGGCGGCTTGCTCACCTATCATTGGAAAAGCCTTCAATGGGATGGGGAACGTCAGAGCGAGATTCTGGAAGATAAACTTGCAGAGTTCAGCGTCGTTTTCTTCGCGAAGGATGGCGAAACGCTCTCGCCCCAACTTGCCTCCGCTATAGAAAAAGAGTCACAAGGAATCAACCTGATCGTGCAACCCCTCGACGAAGCGCTTTCTGCCGAGACGAGAGAAAACGTCCACGCGGTGATATTGCCCGAAGATGTGGCGCTCGATCCCCCCGAAAAGTTGGGGATGTGGCTGCGTCAATTTAACGGAAGCAAGTTGATTCTCACGAGCGATGCGTCTGACGCCCAAGGCTGGCTCTGGATGCAGACTCTATCCGACACAGCAAAAGCCCTCCGTCAACTTGCGGAGGGCGAAGCAGTCAGTGTTTCTAGCAAATCACCAGGCTGGATGATCGCAGTCTATATTTTGGCGGGTCTGATGGGTTTGCAGATTCTATTCTTCCTGATCGTCATGACAGTGGATAGTTTAGGTCTCTAAGAAAAACTAAAAACGCGGAGCTTTCAAAAGCTCCGCGTTTTTTTATTTAACAATATATATCTGCAATTGTACGTTACAAAAAGTGTGTATCCCCTTACGCAGCGACCAGGTGGTCGTATGCCTGCCCAACGTTTTCGGTGTGATCATTTTAACCCTGAACTCTGCAACTTGACCAGAGGGCGTGGTATTGTCGAGCACGATCTCATCTTTCTTTGAATAGTCTACCCCTCCATAATAAGCAGCCTTAACTTCACCCTCTTGCCAGGTGCTGGTGCCTGTATTCTTAACACGCCAGACCCAAAAAAACTCTTCATTTGGCTTAGCTTGATAGCCATTTTCAGGAGAGGCCGAAACAATATCACACGAGTATACAACTGTCCCTGAGCCGCTTGAGATAGTGGTTGCGGTAGGCACGGGGGGGGCGGTGGGCGTAAAAGTAGGGGTAAACGTAGAAAGAACAAAGGTGGCTGTTGGCGTAGGGGTTGCTGTGCCGGGAGGTCGAGTGGCTGTCGGCGTGGGCGGGATAGGGGTTGCTGTGGGTCTGGCTGCCTCTGTTTGCGCAGCAATAACAGCGTAGGTTGCAGCAGCGATGGTTTCTACAGAAAGATAAGGCTGTGCCGGTGCAGCAGGGGCACAACCAGAAAGGGCAATCATTGCGATCAGAAGAATATAAAATGGACGATATCTTTTCTTCATAGCTGCCTTCTCTTTTTAGTTGAAAGGAAAGACCTCCAAGATTTCTAAACGCAAATCTTGGAGGTCGAGGAGAGCGAGTTTATTTTACGATGATCGCAATATAGGGGAAGCAGAAACCGCCTTCGAGTTTGAAACCCATTACCTGACGACCACTATCGCTCGGTGCCGTGGCATCATAGGGGCCAACCGTATGGCTGGCACCAGGAACCATTTCACCCAATTGGACTGGAGTATAGCCACCATTGACCATATCTGTTCCACTGGTGTGAATCAGGTCATAACCTGCAGGCCAAGTATCCGTACCTGTGTTCACGATAGTAAATCTAATATCAAAGCTATCACCTGCTTTGAGTTCAGTCAAATCATAAGGTTGCTTTGAAGAGCTTACACCTTCATCGCAGGCAAGCGCATAGGTTTGGACAGTTGTTCCGCCACCGCTACCGCCAGTGTTCACTACGGCTGTTGGGGATGCAAGCACAACCGGCGTGATGGTGGGAACCAAAGTTGCCGTTGCAGCCGGAATGGCTGTATTAGTAGGCAATGCAGGAACAGGAGTTGCCGCTGCGGCATTGGCTGCTAGCTGGGTTGCCTGCGCATTGAGCGCTTGGGAAACGGCTGTCTCGATCATCGCGGCGGCTTGGGTGGCATCAATTGTCGTGCCATCTGCATTCGTTGCGGGGAGGCAAGCCGAAAGCAAGAGCGTAGCCGCCAAAATAATCATTACAAAACGAGTTTTCTTTAACATTAGGGGACTCCTTTACGAGTTATCTTTCGATTCCCCGCTCCCGATACCGAGGGGCTGCCATTTTGCATCATCCTTAAGACGATGCTGGAGGCCGCCACGCTCGTGGAGCAGGTCAAATCCTTCTGGCTTGATATTCATTTTGTCACCATCCAGCAAACCGGTAATACCGCTTTGTCCGGGTTCTGGGCGTTTGCTCTGACAATAAGCACAGGTTTTTGAATCATGCGGGGCATATTCAGTAGGTTCTTCATAAACGGTGACATAGCCTTCATAATTACGCACCACAATTTTATGATCTGAGTAGCTAAGCAAATAATTCGGTTGAAGCGGGATTTTACCACCGCCGCCTGGCGCGTCAACAATGAATTGGGGGACTGCGTAGCCAGAGGTATGCCCGCGCAGACCTTCGATGATCTCAATGCCTTTGGCAACCGGTGTACGGAAATGCCCGGCGCCTTCGACCAGATCACATTGATATAGATAGTAGGGGCGCACGCGAATTCGAACGAGCTTCTGCACCAAATCACGTTGGATGTGAACACAATCGTTGACTCCTGCCATCAAAACCGACTGATTCCCAAGCGGGATGCCCGCTTTGGAAAGTTTATCGGTGGCTTCAGCTAATTCGGCAGAAATTTCATTAGGATGGTTGACGTGGATATTGACCCACAGCGGATGGTATTTCTCGAGCATCTCCGTCAGCTCAGTCGTGATACGCATGGGCATGAAAACCGGAACGCGCGAGCCAAGACGCACGATCTCGATATGTGGGATCTCGCTCAGCCGACGAAGGATCTCTTCGAGAATTTTGGGTGCCAGCACAAGCGGATCGCCGCCTGAAAGCAGTACGTCTCGCACTTGGGGCGTATTCTTGAGATATTCGATCTGCATCTCGAATTCATCACGTGAGAAAGTCGCGGCCGGGTCACCGACGATGCGCGAACGTGTGCAATAACGGCAGTAGGTGGCGCATTGGGTGGTGACGAGCATCAAAACACGATCCGGGTAGCGATGCACCAATCCGGGGACAGGCGAGTGTTTATCTTCTGCGAGAGAATCTTCCATCATCGAGGTAAAGGGAACCATCTCCCCGGATGTGGGGATGACCTGTTTACGGATCGGGTCGTCGGGGTCGTCCGGGTCAATTAATGAGATGTAGTAGGGCGTTATGTCGACGCGAAACAAGTTTTGGGCTGAGAGCGCTTTCCGCTCGCTATCCGTCAACTTCAGAATTTTTTCGATATCTTCAACGGTATTTAAACGGTGGCTGAGTTGCCAACGCCAGTTATTCCACTTTTCATCAGGAATATCAGCATAGATCGGTGCGCGGCGAGATTGGAATTTTGCAGTCATTTTTTTCTCCTTTAGGGCTAAATCACAATATAGACAGATCAAATTTCTCATGAATTTCATAGAGAAACGGAGGGTCATGATCTGGGCGATAGAAGCCCCCAAAAGAGGGTGAATTATTGGTAAGCATGTCTCGATTGTAAGAGAAAACAGATAGAGGGTCAATGACCGCTTCGACCCCTTTAAGGGTGGATCATATGCCATAAAAGTAGATTTCTTGTATTTTCATTAACACAGATTGACGTATGATTGACGGAGGGTAGTAGCCGTGCTATGATGCACAGGTATTATTTGCTGCGTTCTCAGTGGGGCTGAACGAGAGGTTATTTATCTTTATCCTCTCGAGAGTTTATCGAAGTATCCTTTTACAGCGACCTGAGAGACAGCGCCTATTTTATTCTTTGGCTTTATTTTTAAGGAGCACTTATATGAGTATTGAATTTATTTTTCGTCTTATTGGCATGGCTGTATTTGCAGTTTTGGGGGCATATATGGGAGGACAACTTGGGGAGCTCTATAATGGAAGTGCGGCAGCAACTTACGGAGTTCTTTTCTCTGCAACCGGCGCTTTAATTGGCTTGATCCTCACCCCCTATCTGACCACACGCCCGATGCGCGCTTTACGCTCTCTACTGGGACGCATGGCGGCAGAGACTCTCTTCGCGGCATTGACAGGTTTGGTAAGCGGCTTGGTCGTCGCTGCGCTTCTGGCTTCGCCTCTTTCCATGCTGCCAAATATCTTTGGCGATATTGCCCCCTTCCTCGGCGTTTTACTCTTTGGTTATTTAGGGATCTCGATCTTTATAATGCGCCAGGGCGATATTATGGGAATGCTCTCCATATTTCGCGGTGGCGGTAACGGCGAGGGCGGCACCAGCGAGGGCGGGAGCAGTTGGTCGAAAATGAATCGCACGATTTTGCTGGATACCAGCGTCATTATCGACGGGCGTATCGCCGATATTGCCAGCACCGGCTTTTTACCTGGCACGCTGCTCATCCCACGTTTTGTCTTAAATGAACTCCAATATGTCGCCGACTCTCCTGATGGTTTGCGCCGTCAGCGCGGGCGCCGTGGCATGGAAGTCCTCTCTAATTTGCAGAAAGACCCCAATGTAATGGTACGCATTAGCGATATTGATGTAGATGGCATTCGGGAAGTCGATAGCAAATTGGTCGTGCTCGCGCGTCAGTTAAAATGTCCTGTGCTAACAAATGATTACAACCTGAATCGTGTTGCAGAGTTGCAGGGTGTTACCGTCCTCAACATCAACGAATTGGCAAATGCCGTCAAATCGGTTGTGCTCCCCGGAGAATTGCTGCACATCAACGTCATTCAGGAAGGCAAAGAACGCGACCAAGGCGTTGGCTATATGGAAGACGGCACAATGGTCGTCGTCGAAAATGGGCGCGAAGTTATCGGCGAATATACCGATGTTTCTGTTACCAAAGTGCTGCAAACCGCAGCCGGACGCATGATCTTCGCCCGCATTGGCGAAAATCACCACGCAAATAATAAATAGGGAGCAAGCACATGTTGCGCCTTTACAACACCCAAACCCGCACAAAAGAAGAATTTCAGCCTCTAGAAGAAGGCAAAGTCCGCATGTATGTCTGTGGACCGACCGTCTACGACAACGCCCACGTCGGACATGCCATGTCTGCGCTCGTTTTCGATATCGTTCGCCGCTACCTCCAATATCGCGGCTACGACGTCAAATTTGCGATGAATTTCACCGACGTTGACGATAAGATCATCAACCGTGCGAGTGAAAAAGGTGTCGATCCCTTCGATCTCGCTGAAGGCTACATCCAAGCTTATAAAGAGCACCTCGACGACCTGAATATCCTCCCCGCAACAGTCAATCCGCGCGCTACCGAACCCAAAACGATGAAACAGATCCTCGCTATGATCGAGGGTCTCATCGAAAAAGGCTACGCTTATACCGTCAACGGAGATGCCTACTTCCGCGTCCACAAAGACGATGATTATGGCAAACTCTCCGGGCGTAATCTCGACGAAATGCAGGCAGGCGCGCGTATCGCCGTTGGCGACATCAAAGAAAACGCCAGCGATTTCGCCATCTGGAAAAACGCCAAAGAAGGCGAACCTGCCTGGGAAACCCCCTGGGGCAGCGGTCGCCCGGGCTGGCATATCGAATGCTCCGCCATGTGTCTCCACGAACTCGGCGAAAGCATCGACATCCATGGCGGCGGCAACGACCTCATCTTCCCACACCACGAAAACGAGATCGCTCAATCCGAATCCTTCACTGGCAAATCTTTCGCCCGCTACTGGATGCACAACGGCATGTTGCAACTCTCCGGCGAAAAAATGTCCAAATCCATTGGCAACCTCGTCACCATCGAAGACTTTCTCAAAGACCACGAGGGCGATGTCATGCGGATGCTCGTCTTAAACGGGAATTATCGCAGCCCCTTGGCATTTACCGATGAAAGCATCTCTGCCGCTGAAAACGGACTCAAGCGTCTCAAATCCGGATTTCGACCTGCTACCGCTAAAGCAGCGGGTGCCGAAACCGAAGCCTTGTACGCCAAAACCGCCTCCACGCGGGATGCCTTCACTGAAGCCATGGACGACGACATCAACACCGCTGGCGCACTTGGTCATATCTTTGAACTCGTCCGTCTCATCAACGCCTCCCGCGATACGGGTGCCACCGATGAGCAGCTTCGTCCTGCCCAAAACACTTTGCGTGAACTGACCAGCGTCCTCGGCTTGGAACTCAAAGAAAAAGAAGGCTCCGGCGATACCGATAAATTCATCAACCTGCTGCTCGAAGTGCGCAGCGAAGTCCGCACCCAAAAGCTCTGGGCACTCTCCGACCTGATCCGCGACAAACTCGCCGCCCTCGGCGTGACTGTCGAAGACAGCAAAGACGGCTCATCCTGGCGGTGGGAATAAATTAAACCAAATCATGGGGCGGGTCTGAGACCCGCCCCTTTTCTGTCATTGCGAGCGAAGCGAAGCAATCTCCTCGCAATGACAAGGTAAGGAATATGAAAGAATTCATCTACGGACGAAACCCGGTTTATGAAGCATTGCGCGCCAAACGGCGGCAGTTTTATCAACTCTTGGTCAGCGAGACCGCAAAAGAAAAAGGTCGTCTGGCTGAAATTATTCAGATGGCGCAAGCGCAAAGAGTGAAAGTTTTGCGTGCCCCACGCACACGTATGGACAAGATCGCCATGAACAGCCAGGGCGTGGCATTGGAAGTGAGCAGCTACCCCTATCATCACGTTGCAGATATTTTAGATCGTGCCGAGGCACGCGGTGAAGCACCTTTTGTGCTCATTCTTGATACTTTACAAGATCCGCAAAATTTCGGTACGCTCCTGCGCACAGCAGAATCTGTTGGGGCGCATGGGGTGGTCATCCCGCTCGCACGCACGGCAGAGATCACGGCTTCGGTTGTGAACGCATCGTCTGGGGCGAGTGAACATTTATTGATCGCACAAGCGAATCTCGTGCAAGCGATCGGTTTATTGAAAGAAGCTGGGGCGTGGATCATCGGTCTGGAAGGCAGCGAGCAAGCCCAAAGTCCAGAAGCGATCCGCTTAGATGGTGCAATCGGCATTGTCGTCGGCTCAGAAGGCAAGGGGATGCGTCCACTTGTCCGCAAATCCTGCGATCTATTAATGAAACTCCCCATGCAGGGAGAGATCGAGTCGCTTAACGCGGCGGTGGCTGGCTCAGTCGCGCTGTATTTGGCATATATGGCGAGAAATAAAAACTAGCAGTTCCTGAGCGGAGACTGACTTAGTAAGGAGAAGACATGGCAAAAGCAACCATTCAATTTCCGCGCGGTTTTTTATGGGGCAACGCAACGGCTGCGCATCAGGTAGAAGGCAATAATACAAATAATAACTGGCACGCCTGGGAAGAAGCCGGGCATACCGAGCATAAATCGGGCTTGGCGTGCGATTGGTGGGGCGGACGCTGGCGCGAAGATTTCGACCGTGCTGCCGAGACAGGGCAAAACGCGCACCGTTTATCGGTGGAGTGGAGCCGCATCCAGCCCGAAAAAGATCGCTGGGATGAGGGCGCGCTGGATCGTTATCGCGAGATGCTGCGTGGCTTGCGTGACCGCAATATGACTGCTATGGTGACATTGCATCACTTTACCGATCCACTCTGGTTCATGGAGTTGGGCGGCTGGGAAAACGACGAAGCCCCGCAGCTTTTTGCCGACTTTGTGCATAAAACGGTTTCGGCATTGAAAGAATATGCCAATTTGTGGGTGACGATCAATGAGCCGAATGTTTACGCCTATTCCGGTTATGCGGCTGGCGTTTTCCCGCCCGGAAAAAAGGATTTGAACATCACCTTTAAGGTGATGGTAAATTTAGTGCGTGGGCATGCCTTGGCATATAAAGCCATCCATGAAGTACAACGCGAAGCACGAGTAGGGATGGCTCATCAGTATCGCTCTATTTTCCCGAAAAACCCAAAATCTCCCTTGGATCGTTGGGTGGCAAAGACGCAATCTGGTATCTTCAACGATCTTTTACCGAATGCAGTCACGAATGGAAAAGTGAAATTTCTCTTCAAAAGAGTCAATATCCCTGAGGCAGTTGGCACACAAGATTTTATGGGGTTGAATTATTACACCCGCGATTATGTCTCTTTTGACCTGAAGATGGCTGGCGAATTATTTGGGGCGCGTTTTTATGCAGAAGGTGCCGACCTGAGTGAAACAGGTTTTATTGCCAATGAGCCGGAAGGCTTTTTTGAAGCCATGCGCTGGGCACAGCGTTTCGACAAGGACATCATCATCACCGAAAATGGCGTGGAAGATTCGCAAGACGAGATGCGTCCGCGATATTTGGCAGAGCATATCGAGAAACTTTGGCGCGGAGTCAATTTCGGCTGGCGCATTAAGGGCTATTTCTACTGGTCGTTGGTAGACAACTTCGAGTGGGAGCGCGGCTGGACACAACGCTTCGGTCTTTGGGAATTGGATGTAGAAACGCAAAAACGCCGTAAACGCAAATCGGCAGATTTCTTTGAAGAAATCTGTAAAACCAATAGTCTTTCATCCGAAATGGTGAAAAAGTATTGCCCTGAAGTAATGGATAAGCTTTTCCCTGATTAATTTATCCACGAAGAAACACAAAGTTCACGAAAAAACGCACCTGATTGGGTGCGTTTTCTATTTCAGCTTCTTCTCCATCCGAATATCTTGCCACATTTTCCCATCCCAATACGTAAAATTATCAATACGTCCGATCTCTTTGTAGCCCATCTTTTTGTAAAGCTTGATCGCATTCTCATTGAACTCGAAGACGCCCAATTCAATTCGTTTTAATCCCAGCTCGGCAATTTCCTTTTCTAAAAAGCGCATTGCCAGTGTTCCAACACCCTTCCCGCGCGCAGAGGCTTCGCCGATATTGATCCCGACCCACGCACTCCCGGGGGTTTTTCGGTATAGTTGCTTCGGGTCAATTTGAAAACTCACTTCACCGATCAGGTTTCCATCCAGATAGATGAGATAAATTTGATTATATTCAAGCCGTTTCAGCAGAGAATCTGGCGTTACCACTTCGCGGCTTTCGAGTGCTTCCTTGCTGAAATTCGGACGGACAACAGGGATCAGCGCAGGATCATTTGCCCATTTATTGAGGATATTGGCAATCTCGGGTGTCGGCGTGTTGAGCTTCTCGAATACAATATTCATCTTTTCTCACGTTGGTAAAGAATATATAGTGCGATCAAAATGATCGGCGAGAGAATATCCCAATAGAGGACGATACCGGTATTGCTCGGGGAAAAATTATTATGCTCGATCATATGCAGGATGTGGGTCAGCGCCGCCCCCCACAAAAAGGTTGTCTTGGCGAGAATAAATGGCAGCCAAAAGGGCTTGCTCCAAAACCCCAGAAACCCGATCATCCCAATGCCAATGGACGCAAATCCCAACTCCATCTGGAAGCCGCTGTTCAAGGGCCAACCGATGCCCCTCGCCACCTCGTCAGCGTAGATGATATGACCGAATAATCCGCTCATGATACCGAACCAACCCGAAAGTCCGAGGGTGTAGATCGTCACCACTTCTAAAACCGACTCTTTACGCTCCTTATTGCGCGTGGCAAATAAATGCACCGAGATGGAAATAATCGTCACAATAAGTTGAAGGTAAATATTTAACCCTGATATTTCAAAGAAAGCTTGCATGGGGTTCTCCTGTGTATATACGAGTAAGATCTGTCTACAATAATACTTTAGCTTTTCCCTGCCTATTAAAAATGTCCGTGATTATATAACGTGCTGATGATACTTAAGAGCCTATCCTAAAATTAGCAAGATGTGCATTGCATCTGCCTTTGATGCGTTGCACATCGGCTCTAGCAAGTAAAGTTTAGCTTGAAAACCGGACGTGCATACGCTTTCAGGGCACTTATGCACTTGCAAAGTGCAGTACACGTCTGTTCACGATGATATAACGTAAGAGATTAGATCACGTTGTTTCCGTGTGTGGAATTGAATACGTTCCCACAGCATGGGCGACGACTTCATCAGAGCCTTCTGAATAGATCGAGACTTCGCCAACAGCGAGTGTTTTCCCCAACTTGATCAGTTTGCAAACGCCGATAATATCTTTGTCAGCGGCAGGTTTTCGTACAAAATTGATATTGAGATTCGCCGTCACCGCAAGCGGCACGATGCCGATCTCTCCTAAGATAGCAACATAGAGCGCCGTGTCTGCAACTGCCATCAGCACGGGACCGGAAACCGTCCCGCCCGGGCGCAATTCATCTATGCCGACATGGTGTTTAACGGTTGCGCCCATCTCGCCAACTTCGAGGATGATGGCTTTGTTTTGCGGGAATTCTTCTCTCAGAAACACATTGGTTTTTTCTTTTGCCGTCATTGTACTTATCGAGAGTAAGAAAGATCAACAGGAGGATCTTTTTGAATATCCCGATCTGTAATATCTATCTCGACTGTATTCGTTTTCAAAAAGGCGGTCATAAACTGGATATATTGAACGCCTGCATCAAGGGGTATTTCAAAGGCAAGCCAGCCACGTACATTCCTGCCAGGGTTAATATAGCGCTCGGAGCCAAAATAGGGTCGCTCATGATAATAGATCGCTTTCCTCAGTTCAGATAAGGCTTCGAAGCTGTACCCATCTCGCATAAAAAGATGCCATTGATTTCTTCTACAACTCATATTTTCCAGTTGAGTTTGGTTTCTATATTCGACTTCAATATAGACAACTAGTTTCCTTTTGTGACTGAATATATACTCCTGTTCTACAATATTATGAATACAAATCTGGTAATCTTCTGCTTCCAACCATTCGCGTATCTTTCCCGATTTGGGATTAGGACGGGCATTCCTTCTCATTTTGATCTTCACTCCCTTTCTTTTGTAGATAGTTATTCCATGTCATTCAGCGTGACAAAACGACTGAGTTCTAAATCCTTGATAACATTGCCGCTCTCGAAGATGCGTCCGTTCATGGTGATATAGGCTCCAGGGGGCAAAGACTGTACAGCCGCTATCGCGCAGCCGATGTTGAACATGGCATCACTGGTTTTGAACAGGGCGGGTTCGAGGGCACCGGTCAGGACGATGGTTTTATCTTTGACCGCTTCTTGTAAGGCTTTGGCGGTTTCGACCATTGTGTCGGTTCCGTGGGTAACGATAATCTGTCTCTCTTCGGCATCCCGACAGGCTGCAACGACCACGTTCCGGTCGGCGGTCGTGATCTCGAGGCTATCCTTCCGCAAAATGGATGTGACTGTATAGTCGATATTCAGGGGCAACTCTGCGAGCACTCTTTCTATATTCGGTGCGCCAACTTCGTAGGTGCTTTTGGCATCAAAATAGACTTTGTCTATCGTGCCGCCTGTAGTGAAAATTTTGATTGGTTGCATTATCGATTCTCCAATAGGAATATTCGCTATATTATACGGTTTATATTTATTATTGGCATGGTTTTATATGCCTTTTGACCTAAGTCTTTATGATAGACTGTTATACAAAAAGAAAGCCTTCTTCACAATAAAAGGAGTAAAAATGTTACCTCCGAACGGCATGAGCAATCTCCCAATGATCGATGGTCAGATCGTGACTATCGAGCGCTTTCTGTTGGACAGGCAACCGGAATATGCAAAAGGAGATTTGACTGCAATTCTCTATGATATGGCTTTGGCAGGAAAAATAATTAGTGCTCAAACGCGGCGAGCTGGCTTGTTGGATGTGCTCGGCTTGGCAGGGAAAGTAAATGTGCAGGGGGAATCGCAGCAAAAGCTTGATCTTCTTGCCGACGATGTGATCATTCGCTTAAATGACCATGCGGGCAGACTGGCTGCCATGGTAACTGAAGAGCGAAAGGATTGGGTAAGAATTCCTGAAGGCTATAGAAAAGGGTCTTATGTTTTGGTCTATGATCCTTTGGATGGTTCTTCGAATATAGATACGAATATTAGTATCGGAACAATTTTTGGACTTTATCGCGTTATAGATAGAAAAAATCGTGGGCGTTTGGAAGATTGCTTACAGCCTGGGCGGAAATTGGTTGCAGCCGGATATATTATTTATGGAACCAGCACGATGCTGGTCTACAGTGCCGGGAATGGCGTGCATAGCTTTACGCTGGAGCCTTCCCTAGGTGAATTTTTGCTTTCGCAAGAGGGGATGCTATTTCCTGATACACCTTCTTATTATAGTTTTAATCATTCAGCCGGCAGGCGGTGGAGTCCTGAGGTGGAAAAGTATGCAAATTGGTTACGAGATGATTATCAACCACCTTTGTCTTATCGCTATATTGGCTCTATGGTGGCTGATTTCCATCGAAATTTGGTTCATGGCGGGGTATTTGCTTATCCTGCAACGCCCGACAAACCGAATGGGAAAATTCGCCTTCTATACGAGGCTGCGCCTTTAGCTTACCTTGCTGAACAAGCTGGAGGCTATGGCTCAAATGGGAGGAAAGCACTTTTGGATATTGTGCCTACTGATATTCATGAACGCACCCCTGTATTTATTGGCAACCGCGATCTGGTTGCAAAGGCAGAAGAATTTTTGCGGGGGAATTAGAGATATTAAGAAATATTCGCAAGAGATTATAAAAAGAAATCACGCTTATGGCGTGATTTCTTTTTATAACTCGTGTTACGCAATGATGAGCAATAGGCTGTCATTTCCCCTCATCCTAGCCTTCTCCCAAAGGGAGAGGGCGGAGGGTGAGGGTAACTCCAAAATCTACCAATAGCATCTTTTGCGTAATATGAGTTTTTAACATAGGTAGATATCAACATCTTGCTTATTTCTCATCAAAACTTTATAAACCCTACCGTGTTTCTCCTGTATAATGTAGCAGCATTTTTTACGTCCCCTGCATTTTTTTACAAAAGAATATTTCTCAACCCTTAGGAGGTCCCTATGTCTGATGAATCAAGCTTTGAAGGCGAAGTTTATTTCCCTTCAGAAGAAGTTGTTAAGAATGCCAATGTGCAAGATTACGACACCTGGTATAAGCAGTCGATTGAAGACCCTGAAGGCTTTTGGGCAGACCGCGCCAATGAGCTGGAATGGTACAAGACTTGGGATAAGGTGCTCGACGACAGCAACGCGCCTTTTTATAAATGGTTTGTGGGTGCAAAGACGAATATCGTCCATAATGCAATTGACCGCCATTTGACGAATTCTCGTAAGAATAAACTTGCCCTGATCTGGGAAGGCGAACCCGGCGACGTGCGCACCTTCTCTTATCATGCCCTTGACCGTGAAGTAAGCAAAATGGCGAATATTCTCAAGAGCATGGGCGTGCAAAAAGGCGATATTGTCACCATCTATATGCCGCGCATCCCCGAACAGGTTTTTGCGATGCTGGCATGTGCCAAAATTGGTGCAGCGCACAGCGTTGTTTATGGCGGCTTCAGCGTGGAGGCTTTGGCTTCACGCATCGAAGATGCAAAAAGCCGCGTTCTCGTAACAGCAGATGGCGCCTGGCTGCGTGGCGGTATCATCAAGCTTAAAGATATTTCTGACGAGGCGATGGCGCGTCAGGCGACTATTGAGCATTGTATTGTTGTCAAACGTACTGAAAACGAAGTCTATATGGAGCAGGGGCGCGATTATTGGTATCACGATCTGCTCGAGTTGCCCATTGCCAGCCCAAAATGTGAAACCGAGCAAATGGATGCTGAAGATCTACTCTTCATCCTCTATACCTCCGGTACAACCGGGCGACCCAAAGGCATTGTCCACACGCATGGCGGCTATCAGGTTTATACCCACACTACACTCAAATCTGTCTTCGACATTAAGGATGATGATCGTTGGTGGTGCGCTGCTGACCCGGGCTGGATAACGGGACATAGCTATATCGTCTATTCCCCGCTAATTGCCGGAGCGACCAGCTTCATGTACGAGGGCGCGCCGACTTTCCCATATCCCAACCGCTGGTGGAAAATGGTCGAAAAATATGGTATCACCATCCTCTACACTGCGCCAACCGCGATCCGCGGCTTGATGCGCTTTGGTGACGCATGGCCCAACCGATTCGATCTTTCCTCGCTGCGCCTGCTCGGCAGTGTCGGTGAGCCGATCAACCCCGAAGCCTGGAAGTGGTATTACGAAGTCATCGGCAAAGAAAAATGCCCGATCATGGATACCTGGTGGCAGACCGAAACAGGCGGATTCGTGATCACGCCGCTGCCCATCACGCCGCTCAAACCTGGCTCTGGCACAAAGCCCTTCTTCGGCCACGAAGCCGAAGTTGTGGATGATGACGGCAACCCCGTCGCGGCTGGCGAAGAGGGTTTCCTTGTGCTCAAACGCCCGTGGCCCAGCATGTTGCGCACCATTTATGGCGACGACGAACGCTATAAAGAACAATATTGGGGCAAATTCGGGAATATGTACCAGACCGGAGATTCTGCCCGCAAAGATAAAGATGGCTATATCTGGATCATCGGACGAATGGATGACGTTCTTAAGGTGAGTGGCTACCGTTTAGGCACAGCCGAGGTGGAGAGCGCCATTGTCAGCCACCCCAGCGCCGCTGAAGCAGCAGTGGTTGGTTTGCCGCATGATATTAAAGGCAATGCCATCCACGCCTATGTCATCCTGAACGAAGGACAAACAGGGAGCGATGATCTGGCTCTCGCCCTGCGCGACCACGTTGGCAAAGAGCTCGGTCCTATTGCCAAGCCGGAAAACATCACCTTTGTGGACAGCCTCCCAAAGACCCGCAGCGGCAAGATCATGCGACGTTTGCTCAAGGCTCAAGCCCTCGGCGAAGAAGTCGGTGATACGAGCACACTGGCGGATTAAAAAAGAGCGTACAGAAGTCTTTGAGATTTTTGTACGCTTTATTAGCTAAGCAGAGATTTCCGAAGTTTCAAAACTTCGGAAATCTTTTTAGTTAACTGGTGTTATGCAATGATGAGCAATAGACTGTCATTTCCCCTCATCCTAACCTTCTCCCAAAGGGAGAAGGAATTGAGTCCCCTCTCCCTTTGGGAGAGGGCGGAGGGTGAGGGCAGCCTGAAAGTCTGCAAAAGGCATCTTTTGCATAAGATCATTTAGTAGACCTCTTGCATAAGTATGCCATAATAGGCGTATGAGATACGAAACAATTAGAGAATGGAAAGATTCAGACTTCAAAAGGCTCACGGGTGTCAGGCAAAAAACCTTCGAGAAAATGTTAGAAGCC
>Ga0209249_1000964_pt1 | contig 30561 bp, 20 predicted proteins | sample SaaInlV_200m_DNA_4_FD_184653 | JGI IMG/M metagenome (GOLD analysis project Ga0209249, IMG submission 184653) | Marine microbial communities from expanding oxygen minimum zones in the Saanich Inlet - SI037_S3LV_200m_DNA (SPAdes) (version 2) | ecosystem: Environmental > Aquatic > Marine >...
GTGTAATTAAGGAACCGCCTTGGTACGGATCCGTATGCCGGGTGGTGTGGGAGGTGCATCAGTGAGACAAATTATTTATCTCACTGACCATCTACCCGATTGCCTGTTATTTTCCTGCTGAATTATAAAAGTTACCCTTTTATCATTTTATAATAAATCCACGCAGTCACCTCACTTTTAAAAACATTTGTTTTTAAAACTTCTACTTTAAAAACTTTTAAGCTTGTTATGGTTTCTATTTCTTTAACTAAAAGTTCGTTATTGCCTAAAACCTGAAAACTGGAAGGGGTAAATACCAATGTCTCTTTTTTTACAACCACCCGGGGTTTATATTGTTCCATCGAATAAGCAGAAATCAAGAGTATTAAATTTGGGAAAATTAAACCAAACCAATGAGCTGATCCAAGTACAATTAAAGCATTAATAACCGACATGCCAATGACCACAAACAAATAAGCCATTTCTTTTAATTCAACAGATGGGGTGCGATAGCGGATTATTCCAAAAATAGCAAATAAGCCCAAAGCAAATCCCATATCTAAACTAACCTGATCTAATACCGAAGCCAGAAGAAAAACCATCATTCCCATTAAAAAGAAAGTGAGAATGAATTTAGTTTGACCATTGTTTGGGTAGTAAATCAGTCGAATTAGCACAAACAGAGACAAAACATTTGCAACTAATCTGACTGCAAAATCAAGATGCATGTAACAGTCGTCAAGTAATCCTTGAAAAATAGTTAATAATAAATTCATTTTTAATGGGTTTTAAAAGTCAACACGTGTACGACATTCACTTTTTAATGTTTTAATAAAATTTTCCGGACGTTCAAGCCTGCTAAAAAAACCGGCGATATAATTATTTAAATATTTCCTTTCGCGTTCGTGAAGGTAACTGAATGAATTAATAGTTTCTAAAATTTCATCCTTTTTTTCTTCAAACTTTCTAATGTTGTTTAAATATGCCAGGTCGTTATCCCTGCAATAACCAAGGTATTCACGGTCGCTTACATTTTCTACATTCGACCATGACTGAGGATGAGAATAGTTAGTTCCAACAAATCCTGAAAAATCAAAATCATACGGAACCGAGATTACCTGATTAGTTACCTCGGTCAACGATTTTAGATATTTTGTATTGTGGCCCCCTTTTATCCTCCAATCTGTGTTGGCAATCATATATTGAAAAAGTGCAACCCGGTCAACATCTTCCTCAATTACATTTTCCTTACGTATAATTGTTGGATCAACTTCTGTCGTTTTGCTTCTTTCGGCAAGGATTTCAATCGGTTCAATTAAAAACCCGTATTGTTGATAATTTTTCTTTTTCTTTCCGGTATCAATATATGTAATGTTCAGCAATTTAACCCTGAAACTTTTATCGGTCAGAATATTATATAATTTGTACGCCAGGTATTCTTTTAAAACATAAATTTCATACGCTTTCGAAGTTGAACAATGGGTAACTAATTTTATTCTTTTTGCCCCTTTTAACGATTTATTTTCAATCGGATCGGTTTTAAAATTAAGATAAATTGGGGGGAACAAACAATGTCCCCTTCTAAAATTCCCCCGGGCCTTTAAACGGATATTTTTGGTTTGTGTGTGGTTATTATCGTAATGGATTTCCATAAGGGCATCGATATATTCTCCCTCTTTTTTATTTCTAATAAACGAAGTTATATCGTATTTTAGAGTTATATCAAGTGGAACGTCATCTGCAAATGCATCAAAATTGGGAATTGTATCAGAAACCGCACTTAATTGATAATTTTCAATTATGGTGTCACTTTCAGTTACATTGCTATTTTGAGCAAATAAAATGTAAGGGAGAGAAAGTATTAAAAGGAAGGAGAATAATTTTTTCATTGATTTTTGGATTAATAAAACAATCAAACTGAAATCTATATTTTACAGCAATCTAACAATAATACTTCACAAATGTTTTTGGTTTTATATTAAAAGCCAAAAGTTAATTCAAATTATATAATAATACAAAATCGAGCTGATTTTATTTGTATTATTTAAATTCTGAAACGAAACACCTAGAAATATTCCTTAAACCCAATTAAAATTTATTCCTTAATTATAATTCCGGATATTCAATATCAACCAAAAACAAGCCGGCTGCCGGTGCTGAAGTTCCGGCCAGACCACGATCTTTCATTTCAATAATATTTTTAAATTCGTCGATTGAAAGTTTTCCCCTGCCAACTTCAAGTAAAGTCCCAACAATTGCTCGCACCATATTTCTTAAAAAGCGGTCAGCTTTAATTATAAAAATCAACTGCATATTTTCTTGTTTCCATTCGGCCAGAAAAATCTTGCAATTATTTGTTTTTACATCCGAATGTAAACGGCTGAAACTGGTAAAGTCCTCGAAATCGAATAAAACAGATGCTGCTTCATTCATTCTATTTATATCTAACTTTCTGGTGTATTTATAACTTGTTTCGGTTTGAAATGGATCCTTTACCGTTGTTATAATATATTTGTATGTTCTGGAAACTGCGCTAAACCTTGCATGAAAATCACTTTTTACTTTCCATATTTTCTGAACAGCAATGTCGTCGGGCAAAAAGTTATTTAGGCTGAACACAAATTTGTCGGTGATAATATCGTCATTTGCCGAATCGAAATGAAGAATAAAAAATGAAGCATGAACCCCGGTATCTGTCCTGCCAGCTCCAATCACAGCAATCTTTTCGCGCAATAATATTGACAACGATTTTTCTATTACCTCCTGCACAGTAATGGCATTTGGCTGAATTTGCCAACCATGGTAATTAGTCCCTTTAAAACTGATTTGCAAGAAATAGCGTTGTGTCATTGGTACGATTTCGTAAGCAGTTATTGTTTTGTGGAATTCTAAAAATATTAACAAAAATAAGAGAAAAAGTTATAATATATTTCAAATAGGTAGATTAGTGTTTTTTAGAAAACGCAATAACTGACTTACACTAATTTTAAAATGGCAATCTTTAGCCAGCTTGGAAAATCCTTCTTTTCAAAAATAGCCAATTTTAATGACTTAAACTTTTAAGCAGACAGTTAACATTAGTTATAATTGTTTGTTTTTAATGCAATTTATTGAGCTCATTAATCATATTCCTGTGAGTTAATAAATATCTTATTTTCTCATTGCTTACCTGAAAAATCAATACAAAAATTTAATCACAAGAATATCATATTGTAAACTCTCGATTTACGAAATACAGAGTTACTTGTAATGTCGTATTTAAACTTAACTTCGCGCGCCTTTTGAAATTTTACAACTTTATGTTTCAAAATGTTTTAATACAGAAATTTAATTTATAGAATAATGCAATTTGAAGATCTCGAAATAATTGAGCCAATTTTAAAAGCTCTTAAAGACCAAAATTATATTACACCCACATCAATACAAGAAAAAGCTATTCCACTCATTTTAAATAGAAATGATGTTATTGGGAGTGCTCAAACCGGAACAGGTAAAACGGCAGCATTTGCCATTCCAATCCTTCAGCACCTCTATCTCGACCGACAACAATATAACAGCCCACGCAAAATAAATGCACTGGTGATAACTCCCACGCGCGAATTAGCAATACAAATTGCCGATAGTTTTACAACCTATGGAAAGTTCACAGGAATAAGAAATACCGTTATTTTTGGAGGGGTGAAGCAGGGAGCACAAACAAATGCCCTGCGTAATGGTGTTGATATTCTCGTTGCCACTCCTGGAAGGCTGCTGGATTTAATGGATCAGGGCTTCGTAAGATTAAAGGATATCGAATATTTTGTTTTGGATGAAGCCGACCGGATGCTCGATATGGGTTTTATTCACGACATTAAAAAGATCATTGCTAAATTACCGGCGAAACGGCAATCACTGTTTTTTTCGGCTACAATGCCAAACAATATTGTGGAACTTTCAAAAAAAATAGTTAAAAATCCGACCAAAGTAGAAGTAAACCCAGTTTCACCAACTGCCGAAACTATTCAACAATATTTGTACTATACCAATAAATCGGATAAAAAAAATCTGCTTCGTCACATACTTCAGGATAAAAAAATCGATCAGGTTTTGTTATTTTCCAAAACAAAACATGGTGCCGATAGAATAGCGCGCAACCTAAAAAAACAGAGGATTTCTGCGGCAGCAATCCATGGCGACAAAGCTCAGAATCAAAGACAAAAAGCACTGGCGCAGTTTAAAGCCGGAGAAATCAGGGTGCTGGTGGCAACAGATATTGCTGCACGGGGAATTGATATTGACAAACTAAAGTATGTAATAAATTACGACATCCCAAATATTGCCGAAACCTACATCCACAGAATTGGAAGGTCTGGCAGGGCTGGAGAAGAAGGAACATCGATATCTATTTGCGAACCTGAAGAAAATGCTTTTGTGCGGGATATTGAAAAACTTATTAACCAGAAAATTGAGATTGCCAAAGAAAACCCATTTCCCCAAACTGAAAAACCAATGACAGAAAGGGAAAGAAAAGAGTGGGACAAAGAGAAACAAAAAAGAAAACAAGAATTTTTTGCCTCAAGGAAACAAAAATCAGGGAGATCAAATTCATATAAATTTTCCAGGCAAAAAAGATAGATTAAAGAGTGCAGCGAAATAAATATAGCCGTTTGTTGCCTGGACATCTCTTTCCCAATTTCAATTAAAAATAGATTATTTCTAATTGGAATGTGAATTTATATTTCGCAAAAGCATTTCCAAACAAATAAAAAACCACCCAACATTACGGAAGGCGGTTTTTAAAAACCAACTAAAACACTAACAAAACTAGTCTTTTTTAATATCATCAAAATCAGCACCCTGATCATGCACGGCCATTACCGCCCGTCCTGATGGATCAGCATTGTTTTGAAAAGCTTTGTCCCATTCTAAAGCAGCTTCTGTACTACATGCAATCGATGCCAACGAAGGAACACAAGCCGCTGCCTGGTCAGATGGGAAATGTTCGCTATAAATTGCCCTGTACATATATTCTTCTTTGTTCATTGGAGTATGTACCGGAAAACGGAATTTCGCATTTTTCATCATTTCGTCGCTTACCTGCTCGGTGGCAATCTTTTTTAAGGTATCAATCCAGCCATAACCAACCCCGTCAGAGAATTGCTCTTTTTGACGCCAGGCCACACTTTCAGGTAAAATATCCTCAAAAGCCTTACGAACAGGCCATTTTTCCATCCGACCGTTTTTTGCCATTTTTTCTTCAGGATTAAAACGCATAGCAACATCTAAAAATTCTTTGTCAAGAAATGGAACACGGCCTTCAACACCCCAGGCAGCCAACGATTTGTTAGCACGCAGGCAATCGTACATGTGCAAGCGGCTAACTTTTCTAACACACTCTTTATGAAATTCTTCGGCATTTGGTGCTTTATGAAAATAGAGGTAACCTCCAAAAATTTCATCAGCACCTTCACCGGTAAGTACCATTTTTATACCCATCGATTTAATTACCCGGGCAAGCATGTACATTGGTGTTGATGCCCGGACTGATGTTACATCATAAGTTTCGATGTGGTAAATTACATCGCGGATAGCATCCAGTCCTTCCTGAATTGTATAATGAATTTCGTGATGAACTGTACCAATGTGATCGGCTACTATTTTAGCAGCAGCCAAATCCGGGGCACCTTCTAAACCTATTACAAACGAATGCAACTGTGGCCACCAGGCATCTTTTTTATCACCCTCTTCAATTCGTTTTGCCGCGAATTTTTTTGCCAATGCCGAAGTAATCGATGAATCCAGTCCTCCCGACAAAAGTACACCATACGGAACATCTGACATTAACTGACGGTGAACAGCATCTTCCAACGACTGCGCTAACTCATTAATATCAGCCGGGTTATCTTTTACATTCTCGTATTCAGTCCATTCACGATTGTGCCAACGCTTCAGCTCACCGTCTTTACTGTGTAAGTAATGAGCAGGTGGAAACTCCTCAATTTTTTTGCAGTATCCTTCCAGAGCTTTCAATTCGGAACCTACATAATAATTGCCAAATTCATCCCAACCCTGATAAAGGGGAATAATTCCAATATGATCGCGGGCAATTAGATACTCATCTTCTTCTTCATCATAAATAGCAAAAGCGAAAATTCCATTCAGTTCATCTAAAAATTTTTCCTTTTTATCGCGATACAAAGCTAATATCACTTCGCAATCCGATCTGGTAAGAAATTCATACGAATCCTCATATTGTTTCCTTATCTCCTGATGATTATAAATTTCGCCGTTAACAGCTAAAATCAACTTTTTATCTTTACTGAACAACGGTTGCCCACCCGATTCCGGATCAACAATCGAAAGCCGTTCGTGTGCCATTACTGACTTTTCGCCACAATAAATCCCAGACCAGTCGGGTCCGCGGTGACGTACTTTTTTCGACATCTCCAATACTTTCGGCCTCAACTCCTGAGCATCTGTTTTTAAATCAAACGCACATACAATTCCACACATATTATTTATATTTATTTATTTCAAATTTTATTTTGCCAAAAATAATCAATATGTTAACGTAACAAAATATTTAGTGACTTTATTCTATAATTATTAACTTTTACAATACATTTTGTAGTTATTGGGCAATTCTCCAGCATCCAATAAAATCCGATTTAGAATGAACCATTATACAGAATCAGCAAAACAACTACATTTAATATTAAACTAATTTCTGGGAAGAACTAAACTGTAACTTACTAAAAAACAGTTCGACCCCGCTTAGTGTAACAGTCAGACTGGGCGGAGTCAAAGTCCTAACACCAATAATTTACGAAATAACTTGAACTGGTTTTATCTATTCTAATAATCCAATCATTATCGAACTTCATTTTTTTGCGTTTAAAATTTTTAGACAGGAAATTCTACTTCTAAAAAAAAGCTGTAACTTGTGTTGTTCGAAAAAGTTAACGATTATGAAATTTAAATATCTTAATCTAAAGAAGGCCAGAGTATTAACGACAAACAATAGAGAATCAACTCAGCAATATCCCGGAAGAAGAACTTTTGTAAAAGCCATGGGATTGGGCGCACTGGCATGGAATCCGCTTGTTAATTCCTTAAAATCAATTACCACTGATTCGTTAAAGTTTAAATTAAAGAACAATCAATTAAAGGTTTACCTGAATAATATTTTGGCCTGGGAGATCTCAGAAAAGTATTTCGAGCCGGGATTCACAATTCAACTGAAACAAACAAAAAACAATTATTCATTAACAGCAAAACGATTAAAATTACGGCAAACAGATTTTGGTTTTTCTTTAAAAGCGGACATTTACAATAAGAATGGTCCATGGGAATTTGATTTCAATATTCCGGAATTCCGTTTTAAACAAACCGGCAATTTTTATCATTGGCTGGAGAATACCCAACCATTAACTGGTAAAGCACATTTACAACATGAAATTGCCAAACTAAATCCGACAGAGTTTATTTGTGCCAGGGGAACATTTAATTTAGAGCTTGAACCCAATTGGAAATTTAACTTTTCCTCATCGAAAAACGTTCAATTAAGTTTTAACCGACATCAGTATTCAACAGGCAGGTTTGTTATACAACCTCAGTTAAACAAAACAGAAAAATTCTTAAAATCAAATCTGAATGGAATAACATTAGTTTCGCTGCCCGAATTTAACGACTGGAAGAATTTTATAAATAATATTGATCTCATCGAAGGTAGTTTTGAAACCAAAAACCATGAATTGCCCGAACTTTGTTTTGCACTAGACCATTCAAAATCAGGAGAAAAATTATTTTGGATTCAAAATGAAGGTTCGTTAATTCAGTTTCAACCTGAAAAAGTTTCAGAGTCGGATATTCAGCTTAAACAGTTTTTTTATTATGCTGAATATCTAAATAACAAACAAGCCAATTCTTATATTTCGGCCTGTTTGCCGGAAAATGGAACGTGGATAAATAATTCTCTAGGGAGTTTTAAAATTGAAAGAGACAATAAAATTCCCGATTTTGAAGCTTTTGGAACAGACAACAATTTTGACGAAATAATTCTGGAACCTCGTTTGCGTGCTTTCAAACCTAACATCGGAGGTGCAATTGCACTGAATTCTGTATTTCAGGATCCTGTAAAAGTGAGGATAATTCAGCCCCAAAAAAAGGTGACAACCAAGTCAACATTAAAATCAGCAACGACAATCCAATCTACCGAAAAGGAACAAAGCAACGAAAAAGAAGTACAAAAAACATCCACAAGAATTCCTGTAAAAAATTTAAATATACAAAGAGTACCTCAAAAAAGGCCAACACGGGAAATTCAAAAAAATCAACCAAAAATAAATGTTGAATTCGACAGGGTAAAATTCAAACCAAAAAGAGCTTTGTCGATAAAAGTTCTCCGCCCTGAAGATATGGTTTTGCTGGAATTTGTTTTTCATAACTTCAACTTCACCAATAAAGGTCAGTCACCATATTTGGAATTGGACAAAACCAAAGAAATAGGAATTGTTGAAATCTATTTTCAAAGTCAGCACACATTGGAAGAAGCCTATTTTGAATCTACACCGATTCCCGATCCGGAGGGCGGTTCAAGTGAAACTGTCCGGCTTCCGGCAAAACATTTGCGGGCACGAAAAAGCCGTCTTGTTTATGAATTACCTGCCGGACATGAAGGATTCCCATTAATTATGAGCGAGTTGCTGGACTGGACAAAATTCAAATTACGCGTTCATCCCAGGGCATGGATTAAAATACCAACGATTAAAAGAATACGCAAACCATCAAGAGTTATTCTTGATAAAAGAGCAACTGTTCAAGCAAATAAGAATTTAAAATATTTGGATACCCCTTCAACAGAATATGGCATTAAACTAGCACAAAACACCAAAATTAAAGCCAGTAATTTAGATGTTTACCAGGAAAATGAGGTTTCAAAAGTTCTGGCACCAACAACTTCCAGTTCGATAAAAATGTCATTCAACACTAAAACTATAAAAAAAATTAGTTGGAAAGTTGAACCAATTCCCGAATTAAGTACATCCATTGAGGCACCAACTTTAATGTACATCTCCCCTAACCAAACCAATGATTTTTACCACAAAACAGAGGCAAGTTTCCGCGATGTGGAGCAAATAAAAATCAACAGGCAGGTTCTGAACACTCAGCTCAGGGTTCTCGATCCGCTAAGCACGAACAAAGGAGAAATTACTGAATTGTGGCACACACGGTTGGGAGTTAAATTAAAAAATGGACAAACTTCGGGTTCGGCACTTCCACATTTTAAAACTATTCGGGCACTTTGGGCCGATGATGCAGATGCTAATTACAAAGTAGCCAAAGAACGAAATTACCCGTTTATGGCTTCGCTTGATGCCAACAACCGGCAAAAATTAGTTCATACAACTTCAAATTACAACATTGGTTTTGAACCTTTTCCAGTTCCGGTAAACGATTTAATGCTTACTACTTTGGGTGCTTACCTCGACTGGCATGCATTTTTTGATGTTCCTACTCCGCAAGACACCGATCTGAATATTATTGAATGGGAACATATTGCAACACTCGGTCGCGATCATTTTGTAAAAATTGTTGAAGAAGGTTATTTGTTTCCGTTTGGACACCGGGCTGCGGTGGTAAAAATTACCGAACGTAAATTCCACCCCCAAACTAAAGCAGCTGTTAACCGGCAACGGATGTTTATCGTTGTCCTCGAAAAAGAAATTTTGTACTCGCGAAACGATCCCGATGGGAAATTTATTGAATTCCCCTTTCAGGAAATAAGGATTGAAACCAACGCAACTCCAAATATCGACAACCCTGAAGATACTACATTAATAAATGTTCCCTCAACATCGGGAATTCGCCGTTCTGCACGGTTCAGTACCGGCGGGGGTGGCAATACAACTTACAATTTTTACATTAATGTTGGTGGACAAGGATTCCCATTCGATATTATCGGAACAGACAAAGAGGGCAAAGAACATCCCTTCAGGATGCCGCTGGCATTTATGGAAAATCGTATTGCACGCGACAAATCGTTGATGGAAGATGTTATTGAGGAGTATCAGGGAAAACAATCGGACGGTTACAACAAAGAGTATAATGAAGCTGATTTTTATGGTCAGGAAGTTGCCTATGCCGAATATCTGGTGGATGGCGATACCGCTTTCGAAACCGAAATGGTAAAATTCGATGCGCAAATTTATCCGGTTAATGGCGAAGGGGATTTAAAGTTTCACCCTAATATTAAGGAGGCAAAAGTATTTGTTAAACAAATCGACGAATTGACCGGAGTTCGCGAACCAGCTACCATTGGACTGGAAGATGATGATAATAAGGGTGGTGTTTTTGCCCGGGTAATCAGCGACAGTGTTGTCGATTTTTCGGGTGGTTCCGATAAGTCAGGAGGTTTTATGGTGCCTAACATGGCTGTTTCAGGATTAAGCAAATTACAAGGCCCGGTTAGTGGAAATCTCGACGACCTCAAAGATCTATTATTTATCCCCGATGACTTTTTTAAAGCTTTCGAAGACTTGCCGGTGGCTAAAATTTTTGGCGTAATCGAAATTTTCGATCTTCTGTTTGGCGACATTGGTTCTCCATTTGATTTGGGGGGGAGTTTTGACGACATGATTGATGCTATTCAGAATATCAGAGAAGAAATTGACAACCTGAAAAACGAAATTCTTTATCTCGAAAACCTTGTAGAAGAAGGGCAACAGGCTGTTGAAGACCAAATTGATGATCTGAAGCAAATGATAAAAGATAAGGTAAATGAATTGCTTTCCACACTCAACGATTCTATTCCTCGAATTCCAAACTTAAAATCCTATTTTACCGAAGAAGCATTTTATGCTGAATACAAATGGCAACCTCAACTTGGTGGTACTAAAATTGAAATTATTCCCAGCCTGTTGAATGTAAATGTAGATAACCCGTCGAACGCCCTTACAATAACTACAAAATTCGAAAAACCTTTTGATGCCGAAAAACCTGCTTCGATAAACGGTGTTGCCCGCTTCGAAAAATTTGGAATTGACATAGTTCCGCTGTTAATTGTTAATTTTAATTACCTTGAATTCAGGACTGGTTCCACCGATAAAACAGATGTTAAAGTTGATATTGACAAAAATGATCCCATCAAATTCCAGGGAGTACTTAATTTCGTTAACAACCTGCAAAGTATTATTCCGTCAGGTGGATTTTCTGACGACGGACCTTACATCGACTTGAAACCCACAAGTGTTACGGCTGGTTTTAACATTAGCATTCCTAATGTTGAGGTTGGAATTTGTATGATTTCGAACATCAGTCTGGGGGCAAATGTTACATTGCCTTTTACCGGCGCACCTCTGACCCTGGGATTCAATTTCTGCAAACGTGAGAATCCGTTTATGCTCACTATTTCGTGTTTTGGTGGCGGAGGCTATTTTATGATGGTTACCACGTTGAAAGGAATCCAATCGATTGAAGCTGCTTTTGAATTTGGTGCTGCCATGTCGTTAAATGTGGGAGTTGCATCGGGTGGGGTTTCTGCCATGGGTGGTTTCTACTACAAAATGGAAATTGTGGAAGATGAAGAAGTGACAACGCTTTCAGGATATTTGCGCTTAAATGGCCACCTTTCTATACTTGGGTTAATTTCAGTTTCGCTTGAATTCTACCTCGCTTTTAATGCCGTAATTTATGCTGGCAAAGTTCAAAAGCTGGAAGGCGTTGCCACCTTAAAAGTTAAAGTTGAAGTACTTTTCTTTAGCAAAACTGTTTCAGTTTCGGTACGACGCGAATTAAAAGGTGCCGATGCAGACCCGAAATTTATTGAAATGATTGACCAGGACGACTGGCAGGAATACTGTCTCGCTTTCGCAAGTTAAATTCAGAAATAAAGTTTATCAGATATGCCACAGGAAATAATTTTTACAACATTGCCGCACCTCAGAACAGAGATTAACGGCGAACAATTCCTTAAACTTTCGGTTTACACAACCATTAAATTAACCACCGCAACTGATACCACGCTTGCGGAATTTGAAGATATTCTGAAATTCCCACATAAAATTTTGGATGCCGATTTCCAGTTCAGGTTAAACAACGGGACTATTCTTGATGCTGAACTAATTTCAGAAAATATCGACACCGAATTGTACGAGAATATTTTTCATTCTGATATTAAAGTTGATGATTTTAAGGACGAAGATTTATCGGTAAAAAACATCCACTCATTTCCCATAAAACACATCAACGATTTTGTGATGAAGAGTTATCGGGAAGTTGCAGTTGCAAGCGCCAAAAAATTGGTAAGTGCTGAAAAATTTGTTGATGAAACAAAATTTGGTGCCATTTCGAGGATGAAGCTTGATGTTCGTAATATTGAAGAAATTGAATCTCCCCGAAGAAAAACAACTATAAAAGCAACCAACCTCTATTATAAAAACGACAACGACGACAGGGTTTTTAAAACTGAATTGAGAAGGAATAAATTCAAACAGTTTTCAAACCAAATGGATCCAAAAAGTGATTTTGTGCAACTGCGTCAGTTTCATAAAGTGGATAATAAAATTGCTTCGAGGCTGGAACCTGTAAAACTGGAAAAACCACGTTTCGAATTTCACGATATTACAGCGGTAATTAATAGTTATCCGCAAATCTTACGAAAGTTGGGATTTGTACTCGATTTTTTAATTCCTTATAATTTAGCTATTCCAAATTCCGGAACAATAAGTTTGGTGATTAATTCACTTGAATTTGATGAAGAAGGTACCACTGTTTCGGTTCCGGCAACTGCATTCAGTATAACTTCGAATGGATTTTATATTGGTGACAAATCGAATACTGTTTTCAAGCAGGGATTTGTTAAAATTAATACCAACGAATTTTCGGTAGTGCAAATTGATGCCGATGGCACAGCCCTGAAAACACATAATATGGCAGAACAAAAAGTTCAGCAAATTGCCCGTTTTTATGAGGTTAAAGCAGAACTTATTCGCAGTAAAAACTTAAGGATTAAACAACTTGAGGAAGCTGAACCACCCGAAGATGAAGGATTACCATTTATGCGTTCTGCCGGAATTGCAATCACTAAAAATGGAATGGCGCAGCATCTTTTTACCAGTGTGTCAAACAATATTCAAATCAAACAAAATTTTCTTGTTGCACCGATACAAACTGTGCAAATGAAACCCAGAACCATCCAACAGGTTCCAGGGAATATCCAGGATCTACAACAACAACCTTTGGTAAATGCAGCCTTAAAAATCAAACTGCCTGACACAGCATTTTACTCCACCGATGTTATTCAAGGATACCGGATGGACATTTCGTATGATGATAATCCTACAAAATGGTACTCTTTACATCAGCGACAGGACGAATACACTTGGTTTGACGAAAGTAACAACCCGTTTCCGGTTTCCGGTATTGAACCCGACGAAGGGTTTATTCAGCTTGGAATTGCAGAAGATCCGAACGATCCGGATGATGTTTTTGTTTCGGAAACACTTGCCCGTTGGGAAGGTTGGAGTCTTTCGGTGCGAAAACCTGGTTATGCAATTAACGAATCGGATGATTACGAATTGGAGTCTGGCGAAACGGAAAAAAAAGATTTTATTTATAAATCAAAGCTACAGGAAGTTCAAAAATACCAATTCGACCCGGATCTGGAATTTAAAGTGAATGCCCAGTCTAAAATTGTTACAGGAACATTGCCAAAATTAAGATTTGGAAAAGACTACCGTATCCGTGTTAGGGCAGTTGACCTTGCCGGGAACAGCTTACCTCTGGAACATCAAAGTGAATCGCTGCTGGATACTGTCCGTTCAAATATTCGTTACATGCGTTACGAACCGCTTGCCAGCCCAATTGTTTTAGTCGGGAATGAACTAAAAGATGGAGAGTTCTTAGAAAGTTTGGTTGTTCGCAGCAATTTCGATCAGTCGGTAACAGATTATGAAGACGACCACATGGTTGGCGGACAGAAATTTGACGACTATTCACAGCGCTTTTTCCTTCCTCCAAAAAACAGTCAATTAATGGCTGAAACACACGGAAAATTTGAACATGCTTTCCAAAACAATCCTGCAATTGCTCAGGAAGTTTATAATATTATTACTAGTCACGAAGAGTTGTATCAGCAAGATGAAAAGAATAAAGAAAAAATTTACCAGCCTTCGGATGTAGAAATAATTTACTTGCCAGATCCAATGGCTGCCGGTGTTTCGCTTTTTGTTGCTGATGGTTTCGAAAATACGCACACACAAGAATTCGAACCAAAAATGTTTAGTTTTTTTAGTAACAATGAAATTAAACCGGGGGACACAAATCTTGAAATTCCTATAAATTGGTACAACGCCGGGGTAATCAGGATCAGGCTTGAAGAAGGGGAACAAGATGTAAGATGGAATCCGTCGAATCAAATTTTTACGGTTTATCTACCAAAAGGAATTCGCACACGGATAAAGTTTAGCACATTCTGGCGCGAGGAAGATTTAAAACAATTGTCGGCTATTTGGGAGATGATAAAAACTGAAAATCCGGGCAATATAAATGAATTGGAAAAAATGGCCACAACCGGTCAACATTGGATGGTCAGCCCGTCGCGTGAGTTCGAATTGGTTCATGCCGTGCAACAACCGGTTGATGCACCAATTATTAACGAACTAATCCCCGACCGTAATTACAACACTACTTTTGCGTTAATAAATACCCAATTTGATATTCATGGCGAAAGTACGGAAAAAGTGGAATTCCAGGCAAAATGGACCGAACCACTGGATGATGGTATTTCAGTAAAAATTAAAGAAAAACAGGGACGAAACAGTATTCCTGATATTTCAATAAATTACCACGACGATGTAGTTACAAAAGGAACCATACCAAAACCGGAAGAAGTTATTGAGCCACCCATCGACAACCTGCAGGTTAGGCCAATTATGCGTTTTAAACCGAGGACTAAACAACAGTTTGAAGTGGATCCGCAACCCAAAGCACGAAAAGTTAACCAGCTTTTTATAAGCCAAAATACAGCATTCAAACAGGTTGAGAAAATGAAGGTCTCGCCACAAAGGAATTTGGTTCAAAGAGTAAAATACGATATTGATTCAACCAAATTCGGTTTTGTGAAACAGATGAACCTTCGGATACTTCCCCTTGAACATTATTTTGGAGATACAAAACACCGCTGGGTTGATTACAAATTGGTAGCGTCGTCGAGGTATCGCGAATATTTCGATAAAATTTTAAAAGAATATCCTGAATCTAATACTAATCGCGAAAGTGAATGGGTAAATCGTGTGAACATTTTAAGTTCTGCCCGTCCGAAAGCTCCGGTAATCGATTACATTGTTCCCACTTTTGAATGGCGCAAAACACAATCTGACGATGCCGTTCGTCACCAAAGAATGGGTGGTGGCCTGCGAATTTATCTTAAACGGCCCTGGTATTCCACAGGTGAGAATGAAATGCTGGCAGTGGTTTTACCTGATAGTAGAACAAATATCAGAACGCTGCGGATGGCTGCTCCGGGATATACAAATTATTATACTCATTGGGGAATCGATCCCATTTTATATGGTCAAAAGCCCGAGAATGTTTCACCGCAAATTGCTGATTTCGGGATGAACCCAGTGGTGGATAATAAACTTCAATACCCCGACAAAGATGGAGTATTAACAAAAGTTGTTGCATACCCGGTTCATTTTGATCAGGAGAGGCAACTTTGGTTTTGCGATCTGGCAATCGACCCGAACCAGATGTATTTCCCGTTTATAAAACTGCTTTTAGCCCGTTATCAGCCATATTCTGTCCGGGAAGAGAATACCGATGTTTGCCTGTCGCCGGTAGTTGTGGCAAAAATGACACAACTGGTTCCTGAACGGCAAACTACCCTCAGGTTTAAAAAAGACGACCAGAATTCAAAATTCACAATAACTGTTGAAGGGACTATTTATAACCCCGGAAATGCGCAATATGGAAATTTCAATTTTTTACGTATTTCGTTCTTAGACAGTGAAATTGCGCAACCAATTTATGGAATTATCGATGATGGGGTGAATAAAAAAAGGCTGGAGGAAGATGATGTAACCATCAGGATTTCAAGGAAAGAACTTTTACCAGAAAATAAATTTAAAGTAGAAAGGGAATTCAGATTACACAGAAACTACAAAACAGCTCCATTCCAGGTTATTATTGAAGAATATGAACGCGGGCCAAATCGGATCCCTGATTTATCCGGGCAATATTCAGATCGCTTAGAGCAGTCGGAACAAACCGACCGGCTAATTTATGCAGATGTAATAAAAATTAACGAAGTGGATAAGTAGAATTCTTTTATCGTAAACAAAAAGCTGTAGTTTTAAATACACAAAAAGTGTTGAAGATTACCAAATTTTACAAAACTCAATTAAAACCAACTTTGAAACAAAGTTGAAATTTTGATGGGTTGATGGAAAACAGGAATGTTTATGCTTTTATTTAACTTGTTTTACCTGTACTGCAGTAGGACCTTTTTGCCCCATTTCTACTTCAAAGCTAACGGCATTGCCTTCTTTTATTTCTTCCAGCAGATTGTTTACATGTACAAAAACACTTTCTTTAGTTTCCGAATCTTTAATAAATCCGTAACCTTTTGATTCGTTAAAAAAGGTAACTGTTCCTTTTCTAATCGGATCGGGTTTAAAAGAGGGATCATCTTTAGGAACACTAATTGAAATGTCTTCAAGTTTAGTTTCCTTCTTTTTATCTGGATCGGGAGGTGTAGAAGTAATTCTTCCATTTTCATCTACGTAGGCAATCATATCGTCAAGACTGCTTTTTTTAACGTTGTCTTTTTTTGCCAGCCTATTCTTTTCTTTTTCTTTTCTCTTTTTTTCTTTTTTATTTCTAACTTCTTTTTTGTTGAATGTTTCTGGTGATCTACCCATAATTTTAATTAATTTTTTTGTTATAAATTTTTGTTAACCAAGCCAACAGGCTTTTTCTTTATCTAAAAAAACATGCTTGAGGCTTAAAGTTGCAATCTAAAATTACAATTATTACTTTTAATACGAAATGGAAAATGAAAAGATTCCAGTTTTATAAATTCTCACTATCCAAATTCAATTCTTGCCTACTTACTAGTGCCATTAAAATATGAAAATACATACGCCTGCAAATGTAAGTACAAAAAAAATGTTTTTCCTATTTACACTTAATTTATCGGAACTGGCAAGTTAAAATTCTCGATACTAAACGATTTAATTTACCGATTTTACATTAATTGCTGACGGACCTTTTTCGCCCTGTTGGGTTTCGAAAACAACTTCCTGGTTGGGTTGTAAGCCTGCAAATGAATCAGCTAATCCAGTTCGGTGGACAAATACATCTCCACCATTTTCCGATTCTATAAAACCAAAACCTTTGGTTTCGTTGTACCATTTTACTTTTCCTTTTGTCATAATAATTGTTCTAAAAGTTATAACTGCTGTTGTTTTAACAACTTGTAATTCAGTTTGTTGAATTTTTTTTGATTATCCGGGACACTAACAAAAATGATAAGCTAAAAAATAAAATCCTGATAAAAACATGTCATTAAAAAAAGGATTTAAAAAAGAGAGGCTAAAATACTAATAACGAGACAAATATTAGTAAAAAACACGCAAATTTTTAAATCTGAATTTTTGTCAAAGATACGTTTTTATTTCAGGCATTTGTAATTTATCTGCTCTTTGCATTTATCTCGTGAGTAATTTTTGTGGTTTATACCAATTGTACTTTGAAATGCCGCATGGCAATTTCGAAGTTTATAATGGTTAATGCCGATACTACAACAAAGGAGTATGCTGAGTAAAACGAAAGTATGCGATATTTGGTTGTTAAATCGGTATTACTCAAAATTTCGAAATCTCTGCCACAGTCTTTATTTTATTTTTCAGAATGATTTTAACGTTTTTATTTATTCCGAAATATTTTTTTAATGACAAACTGTATTTAAAAAATCAAACAAGGTATAAATGAAAAACCAATAATAAAGGGATTGAAATTCAAAACTGTATGACGGATTGGATAATTTTCTATTCGAAAGAATAATGTTTTTTAATGGCAGAATGAATATCCCAAACGCACTCTAATCCAGCGGGGAATGTAACAAAATCACCCGTTTTAATTGTGATGGCTTCAAATTCGGAAATGATAGTTGCTTCACCTTCTAAGATTAGGCAATTTTCTGTTTTGTCGTAAAACCAGTCAAATTTATCTTCATCGTGTTCCCAAACTGGCCAGGAGTAAACTCCCTCTTCCTTTAATTCGTTTGGTTCTGGCTGTTCAACTTCTATCTTCATTTTCAATAATATTTTATGCAAAATTACAAAAGAATCTATTTTAAAGATTTAAATTTCAGACAAAAAGTAAAGTTCAATTAAAAAAAATACAAAATATTTTTTAGTTTTTTATACTCCCTTTTTAAAATTTGTATAATTTCAAAGCAAAAATAAATTTTATGAAAAAACTTGGACTTTTCTTAATTATTACCGGATTATTTATTAGTTGCCAACAGGAACCCAAAGAAACCAAACCAGAAAAAAACGACAATTTTTCTTTTGTATTTATGACAGATATTCACGTAATGCCTGAAAAAAATGCAACTGAAGGATTGTTACAAGCCATTGATACAATTAATTTTCTGGCACCCGATTTTGTATTAACCGGGGGCGATAATATTATGGACGCATTGGGCCAAACTTATGGCAGAAGCGATAGTTTGTATAACTTATACGAAGAAATAGTTAAAAAACTTGAAATGCCTATTTACTCAACAATGGGAAATCACGAGGTTTTTGGATTGTACGAAAGAAGTGGAATTGATCCTGATCACGAAGAATATGGTAAAAAATTGTACGAAAACCGCTTGGCCAAAAGGTTTTATTCTTTCGACCATAAAAACTGGCATTTTGTGGTTTTAGATGGAATTGGATTCACCGAAGACCGCAAATATTATGGCATAATCGATTCGGTTCAGATTGAATGGCTAAAACAGGATTTGGAAAGTATTGGAAAAGATAAACCAGTTGTGGTAAGTACACATATTCCGCTACTTAGTGTTGGAAATCAGGTTATGCGTGGACCAACCGAAGGTTTTAGTGAAAGTTCGATTATTACTAATGCACAAGAAATAATGATAATTTTAGAGCAGTACAATGTTAAATTGGTTTTGCAAGGCCATTTACATTTTCTTGAAGATATTTGTTATAATGGTATTCATTATGTTACTGCGGGTGCTGTTTCTTCAAATTGGTGGAAAGGGCAACGTTTCGGAATTGAAGAAGGATTTGCAAAAATTAATATTTCGGGCGAAGAATTTAATTGGGAGTATGTCGATTTTGGCTGGGAGGTCGAAGAAGAATAGGTACTTTATTATAAAATAAAGAAGGCCGGATGTTTCGACATCCGGCCTTCTTGTTAATACAACCTAACCCGGAAACTGGAAAAGATAAAATCTTAAATAACAAACAAATTCCCTTTTTTAAAATATTCAAATTCCAAACTAAATATAATGTGTTGAACACAATTTGTAATTTAGGTTGTTATTTTTGTGATTTATTTGTTATTTGATCTTGTTATTTCTGCCAAAAGACACGAAAATTAAGATTCAGAGGCTAACACACAATTTGGAGTGAATTTTCAAAACCTACTTTTTTTGAATTGATGAAAATTCCCTTCCGGCTTCGAAAGCTGCTATATTTAGCTTTACAATTTTATCACCCTTTGATTTAAAAATGGTTTCAATTCCCTTCAAAATAATCTCGTCATCAATATCGATAAATGAAGAAGCAGCCCCCAGCATTACCATATTCGATGCTCTTGGATTTCCAACTTCGTGAGCAATTTTATCAGCATCGATTTTTATAATTTTTAATTTTGAACTAAGTAGCTGAAAAGTTTTTTCCAATTTGGGATAATTGGTAATATTTTTAAATTCAGTTGTGTTGGTTACCAAACTACCAGATGAGGAAAGATAGGGTAAATAACGTAACGATTCCATTGGCTCGACAGATAAAATTAAGTCGGCACTTCCAAACGGGATTAAATCGGACCAGATTGGAAAATCAGCAATTCGTAGGTGCGAAACCACAGCTCCACCGCGCTGGCTCATTCCGTGGGTTTCAGCCTGTTTTAGGTGCAGATTCTCGTTTAGGGCGGCAGCTCCCAAAGTAGCTGCTATCGATAAAATTCCCTGTCCGCCAACTCCAGCTAAAATTATATCTGTCTTCATCGTTTATACTTATTTATTATTTGTTCATTTTTTTGATTTTACTTAGCCGCTGAACACATTCCCGTCTCCCAATAATTACAGAAACACCTTCAAACTGAATTTCATCGTTAATGATTTGGATAATTTGATCGTGATTCTTTTTTAGGGGAACATAAAGTCTGATATGTTCGGGTTGAACACCCACACCTTCGCAAATATTTTCGATTTTTCCTTTGGCTGAAGAATCCTGTCCACCTGTCATTGCAACAGTTTCGTTATCAACAATTAATATATTGATGTTGGTGTTTTCATTCACACAATCGAGCAAACCTGTTATTCCGGAGTGGGTAAAAGTTGAATCACCGATTACTGCAAAAACCGGTGCTAGTCCGGCATCGGCAGCACCTTTCGCCATTGTAATCGAAGCTCCCATATCTACACATGTATTAATCGTATTGTATGGCGGGAGTGCACCTAATGTATAACAACCAATATCTGAAAACACCCTGCCATCGCCAAATTCCTCTAAAACTTTGTTTAAGGCAAAATAGGTTTCCTGGTGGCCACATCCTGCACAAAGCGAAGGAGGACGATTAGCGATTAGCCCCGGTATTTCAATTGTTACTGAATTATCTTTTCCAAGGGCTTTTGCAACATGATCAGGATTTAATTCACCCTTTCGGGGCAGGGCTCCGCTTAAACGGCCACAAACTTTTTTTCCTTTTCCGAAATAATCTGTCAATAACTCTTCTATCAACGGATAACCTTCTTCAATAACCAACAATTCGTCGCACTCGTTTTCCAGTTTTTTTATCCATTTTTCCGGTGCCGGGTATTGATTAATTTTAACTATCGGATAAGGGCAATTTCCATCGCTGTAATTTTCCATTAAATAATTGAAGGCAATCCCACAACAAACAATTCCCAAACTTTTGTCCTTTCCTTCAAAATATTTGTTGAACTTTGATTCTTCAGAAAGTGTTAAAAGCCAATCCTGCTTATCTAAAAGATTTTGATAATATTGTCTCCCGAATGCAGGCAAAAGCATAAATTGCATCAAATTTTCCGGAAGTTTAAGTTGATTTTCGTCAATCATTTGCTTTTGAATTACCCCAGAACGTGAATGTGCTAAACGAGTTGTAATACGCAACATTACTGGTAGGCCTGTTTTTTCTGAAAACTCAAATGCTTCATAAGTCATGTTGTAAGCTTCCTGCTGATTCGATGGTTCCATTACCGGAATCATTGCAAATTTCCCATAAAATCTCGAATCTTGTTCGTTTTGTGATGAATGCTGTGAAGGATCGTCAGCTACAGTTACAACCATTCCACCGTTTATTCCCGTTATTGCAGCATTCATAAAAACATCGGCAGCCACGTTTAAACCCACATGTTTCATGCAGGTCATTGTTCGTTTGCCTGCGTACGACATGCCAAGAGCAGATTCCATAGCTGTTTTTTCGTTTGCAGACCAGGCTCGGTGGATATTTTTTGCTTTTGCTGTTTTGCTGTTTTGAATGTATTCGGTTATTTCGGTTGAAGGTGTGCCAGGGTATGCATAAACACCTGAAATACCGGCATCAATTGCTGCTTGTCCAATTGCTTCAACCCCTAAAAATAAATTTCGTTGCATGTTAAATTGTGAATTAATTGAGGTGCAAATTAGGTTTAGTCGGGTTACAAAAGAATATCAAATATCAGGTAATTTGTATTTTCAGGTTGTTTAAAAACAGGTCGGGAATTTTGAGGGTTTCAATTGAAAATAATTGGGCAGGTTTTAATTATAAATAGTAAGTACCATTTTTCTTTTACCACCGGAATTACGAAATTCACAAAAATAGATGCCTTGCCAGATTCCAAGATTTAAACGATAATTTGAAATTGGGATTGTGATTTCTGCACCAATTACCGACGATTTTAAATGTGCCGGCATATCGTCGCTTCCTTCGTAAGTATGAATGTAACCGGGGTCATTTTCCGGAATCATTTTATTGATAAAAGATTCAAAATCGCTTCGAACAGTTGGGTCGGCGTTTTCATTTAAGGTAATTCCTGCCGAAGTGTGTTTTACCAGAATGTGCATCAACCCTTTTTCGGGTAGCTCACGGAAATTTTCTTCAATTAGTTGTGTAATTAAATGGTAACCCCTTCTAAACCGAGGTAAAGTTATTTCCTTTTGTTGAATCATAATTTTCCGGATTAGTTTTCATTTTTCTATTTTAAAAATTACTGAATAATTTACAGCTTAAATTTATACAATTTTTGTGGAAAATATTTTGTCTTTTTTAGTAATTTATTTATCCACTTTTAATGATTTATGTAACAAACACTTTTTTTATTTTTTAAAAATAGAAACATAAATATCAATAACCTTTTTAATAATTATAATCATTTAACCTTAATAAATTTCCGAAAGATATTCTCGAAAGATTATTACTTTTACTCCCGAAAATGGTTCATTTGATAATAAAAAGGGAATCCGGTGAAAAACCGGAGCTGTGCCCGCAGCTGTAATCTCAATAATTTCAGGTAAGTAACCACTGTCACGATCTAATCGGGATGGGAAGGAGCCTGTAAGTGAGAAAGCCAGAAAACCTGCCATTTTAATAAATGCTTTCGGGAATAAAAGCGACGGTTAAATACCTGAAGTTTTATTTCCCCATGTTAAAATAAACAAAGGGGAATGAAAAAAATTAAATTCATAATTCTGTTAATTGGATTGCCTTTTATAGGTAATTCTCAGAATGTTGCCAATCGAATGTTTGACTATAAACCTGCCCCCGGTCAACACATAAATATCGAACAAATTGGAACTCCGCAAGCTGCGCAAAAAATGGCTGAGATAGAAAACGACCTGGTTTCGTTGGGCAATTTTGGCGGCACAATAATTTTAGGTTTTGAAACCGCATGTGAAAACAATCCTGAAAATCCCTACGGTGTTGACTTTACTATTTTCGGGAATGCTTTTTCCGGTTCATCCGAACCCGGTGTTGTGTGGGTAATGAAAGATGAAAATCAAAATGGCCAACCCGATGATCGTTGGTTTGAAATTGCCGGCAGCAATCATATTCATTCAAAAACAATCAAGAACTACGCAATTACTTATTTCAAAACAGAAACAAGGGATATTCATTGGAAAGATGATTTTGGTGACTCAGGAGTTTTGTTAGCCAACGGTTATAACTTACAGGAATATTATCCAATTGAGAGTATTTTTCCTGAATATCCACAAGATTCTGTAAATTTTAAAGGAACGTTTTTGGAATCCGCTGTTGATAATTCAAATCCACAGGAAATCAAAAATCACTCGCTTGCTTTTGGTTACGCCGATAATCATCCCAAAAAACAGGGTGTTGATTTATCACTGCCTGATAATCCTTTTTCTGAGGAAGTTGAAGGTGCCGGCGGCGATCCGATTGATATTTCGTGGGCAGTAGATAGCACCGGTAATTATGTCGATTTGGATTTAATTCACTTTGTAAAAATAGTAAGCGGAAACTTTGCAAGTTTGGGGCGCTTAGGAGAATCATCAACAGATATTTCTTATGTGGTTGATGTTGAACCAAATTCAAATGTTGTGGGAAAAGAAAATTTACTTGTGGTTTATCATCATCGTGAAAAAATTATAATGGGTGATTCTATTCAACTGGAGGTGCAATATTTCAAGAATGGTAGAAAGGTTGAAGAGGCTATCAATTACACATCGTTAAATCAAATGGTTGCCAAAGTCGATCAAAATGGAAAAATAATTGCACAAAACACTGGAGAAACGGAAATTGAAGTTTCTGTTTTCGATGAAATAAAATCGACACTGATAAAAGTTGTTGCACCTGATTCTATTCAAATTTTAACTGAATTCTCATCGGTTTATCCCGGCGATTCGATTTTGCTAAATGCCAGTATCTTTGATAATGAAGGAGAAATATTGGAAACACCAGCAATTTTTTCCAATATTAATAATGAAGTTGGGGATATAATTTCGGTGGGTGAAAGATTCTGGTTTGTGGCAAGCAATCCTGGTGAAACAACAATAAAATGTAACCTTGAAGGTTTTAATCTGGATAAAACAGTTTTAGTGAAAGTGCTTTCTGTGAATGATAAGATTCAGATTTATTTTTCGTTGAAAACTGAAACTGAAAATTTGCTCCCTTTGCAGTGGATCGATGTTGGTTTGAATAATTTAAACGCATTTGTTGAAAACCGCCAAAACAACTATTCTGAATTAGATCGTCATTTCTTAGGTCATGCAATATTGGCCGGATTACAAAAAGCCGAAGTCAATTTTAATTTTCGTGATGATGAAAACTCTGAAGGAAAATTGTATTTGTATTCGGTTGAAAAGGAAGGCTTATTTTCGTACGGTTGGGGTGGAAAAATCAATCCGCAAGCTTTTGCACGAGCGTGGATTGCACGATTAAATCATAAACAATATTTAAGCGATTTCGATAAAACAGAGATTGCAAACGGCGACACGATTGTATTGTATCATGTTTCAAACATAACCGAACACTGGCACTTTTCAAGATTAATTTCCAGCACCGATTCAGCGATGGCAGGAGAAAATATTGAGTTGCTGTTAGAACAAACCACTTGTTCATTCACAAACGATTCAATATCGGAAAGTGGATTTTCTCCTGTAGCAAATACGGAAATCGATGCTGGACAGAGTTTTTTTACTGATGAATCGGGCAAAGTAAATATTTTGTTAGAATCAGATCCTCCTTTGATAATTACATCAGGAAATGATGCCGTTCTAATTTCAAAAACAATAACTACTGATGCAGATCATTTCTTTACTTCTGAAATTCGGGTTTATCCAAATCCTGTTGAAAATGAATTAAATATTTCAGGTGAAAATTTGGAAGGAGCTGCGCTTATTATTTTTAATGTAAACGGACAAAAAATTATTGACCAGAATATTGACTCTGAATCTTTCACCCTGAATACTAAAAATTTTATTTCCGGGTTTTACCACTTGAAAATTGTTCATAATAAACGGATTGGAATTCATAAATTCATAAAGAAATAATGAGGATAATTATTTTAACCGTTATATTATTTTTTGTGAATTTTGTATTTATCAATGCGCAAAGTATAACTGATACAATAAAAATACCTGAGGTAAAAGTATTGGCCAAAAGGAAAGTGGAGGAGGCTGGTTTAAAAATTACCCGGCCCGATTCGTTGTCGAGAGCATCCATGTTAACAACCAATCTTTCTGAACTGATATCGGCATATTCTCCGGTTTTTGTAAAATCGTATGGACGTGGTTCAATAGCAAAGGCCAGTTTTCGTGGAACAGCAGCAACTCACACACAGATTTTATGGAACGGAATGAACCTTAATTCACCCATGCGCGGTTTTGCAGATTTGGCTTTATTACCTGTCTTTTTTACCGACGATGTTTATCTTTTACACGGAGGAAGTTCAATGGCAGAAGGTAGCGGGGCACTTGGCGGAAGTATTCATTTAAATAATCAACCCGATTGGAATTTAAAATTTAATTTGGCAGCGTTGCACGAAACTAGTTCTTTTCAAACCAAAAAATCGTATTTGAAATTGATGCTGGGACAGGATCGGTTCAAATCCAGCACACGTTTGTTTTACGAGAATTCAGAAAATAACTTTCCATATTTCAATTATGGAGTAATTCCGCAACGTAACGACACTTTACAAAATGCTGACTATTGGAAAGCCGGTGTTTTACAGGAGTTTTATTACCGGCCATTTTCAGATAAAATAATGGCTTTGCGTTTATGGTATCAAAAAAGTGACCGTAATTTACCGCAGTTAATGTCGTACGAAGGTGCTAAACGTGAAGAATACCAGCAAGATAATCAGTTTAGAATTCAATACGACTGGAAGAAATATTCTGACATTTTGAATTATCATTTCTTTTCAGGAATTAATTCCAATCGACTGAATTATTATCGTGCATCCCCGGAATTTAATTTTGTAAATGAAGATTCGGAAAGCATTGAAACAAGTCTGATAAACCATGTGCGGATATTTAGGGAATTTGATGAAAAAACGTATGCGACTGTTAGCCTGGATGCGAATTACCACCATGTAGATATTCAAAATAACAAATTAGAAAACGGGTACAAAAAACATCGGTTCGAAACCAGCCTTCTTGTAAATATACACCTTAAACCGTCTGAACGATTTGCTGCTTTTGTTTTGGTGAGATCAGAGAATTACGATGCACAATTTGTTCCGCTGATTCCGGGTGCTGGTTTAGAATGGCAGTTTTTGGAATCATTTCCTGTTATTTTACGATTAAATGCTGCCCGTAATTATCATAAACCTACTTTAAATGATTTATACTGGTTGCCGGGTGGAAATCCTGATCTATTACCTGAAGATGGTTACACGGGCGAATTTTCTTTTTCGGGGCAATTTGAAGGAGGGTTGTTCTCTTTTAAAAATGAAATTACCGGTTTTATTTCTCAAATCGAAAACTGGATTATTTGGCAGCCGTCGGCAAGCGGGGCTTATTTTTGGGAAGCCAGTAATGTAAAAAGTGTTTTGTCGCGCGGAATTGAGTACCAGTTTTCTGCAGGTTTAAACTGGAAAAATTTCTGGTTTAGGTCGGGTGGAAACTATTCTTTTACGAACACTTCAAACCAGAATGTAGTTAGTTCTGTCGATGAATCGCGAGGAAAACAGTTGATTTACATTCCCAAACATAAAGGAAATTTGTACCTGGCAGTCACCTTTAAAAAAACAACTATAAAATACGATTTAGAATATGTCGGTAAACGTTTCACAAAATCGAGTAATCTGGAATCTGATTACGAACGTGTACTAAATCCGTATTTTTTGAGCAAGGTTTCTGTTGATAAACAATTTGAATTAACGTTGTTAAATTTAAATCTGAAGTTTACGGTAGAAAATCTGTTTAATGAAAATTATCAGAGTATTTTATGGCGTCCAATGCCGGGGCGTTTTTATTCATTATCGCTTGGGTTGAATTATAAAAAATGATTAGAAAATTATTAAATATTGTGGTTGTTATTATTTTCGTTTGGTCGTGCAGTGACGAACCTGTTGCAACTGTATTTTTTAATTTGAAAACTGAAAATGGGGTGTTTATATCCTGCGAAGGAAATTTTATGTACGGGAATTCATCGCTTTCATTTTATAATCCTGAAAATAAAACTGTTCAAAATCAATTATTTTATGCACGTAACAATGCACCATTGGGAGATGTTGCCCAATCTTTAGCTTTGCACGAAAATGCCATATTTATTGTTGTAAATAACTCTGGTAAAATTTATGCAATTGATACGGAAACAGCAGAATTTAAAGGAGTAATAACAGGATTAATATCGCCTCGTTATATGCATTTTATTTCGGATGAAAAAGCTTATGTTTCAGATTTATATTCACACAAAATATCAATTGTTAACCCAAAAACATTTGAAACTTCTGGTGAAATTGACCTTGCTGAAAATCATACTTCAGAACAAATGGTGCAGGTTGGTAAATATGTTTTTGTAAGCAGTTGGTCGTTTGATGAATATATTTTGGTTATTGATTCTGAAACAGATCAATTAATAGATTCAATAAAAACACCTTACCAGCCCCGACATTTGAAAATCGACAAAAACAATAAGATTTGGGTACTTTCCGATGGTGGATTTGAAGGTTCGCCGGTTGGTAAAGAACCTGCTGCACTAACACGAATTGAGCCTGAAACAAGAACTGTTGAACAAATTTTCAGGTTCGAAAACGAAATAAACCAAACATCAAACTTAGAAATGAATAATACAAAAGATACCTTGTATTTTGTTAAGGGAGGTGTTTGTAAAATGGCTGTAAATAGTACACATTTAACCGATTCAGCATTTATTTCTACAGAAAATAAGCTTTTATATAAAATGGCAATAAATCCTAAAAACAATGAAATTTATGTTGCCGATGCCATCGATTATACACAGGATGCAATTGTTTTTCGTTATTCGCAACAAGGTGCTTTAATCGATTCTTTTAAAGTTGGAATTAATCCTTCTGATTTTTTGTTTAGATAACTTTGTTTTAGAAAATAAAACTTAGTTTTACGTTTTACACAAGGCAGGAAAAACGAATATCCATATAATAGACAAATTGCGTAACTTTGCTAAATGAGAGAAAAAGCAATCATAACACCTAATATTTTACGATGGGCAAGAGAGACTTCAAAAATGTCCATTGTAGATGTTGCTTTGAAAATAAAAGTGAAAGGTGATAAAATTGCACTGTGGGAAAGTGGGGATGATTTTCTTTCAATAAACCAACTTGAAAAATTATCAAAACTCTACAGAAGACCTATCGCAATTTTTTATCTTCCTGAACCACCAACAGATTTTCAGACTTTAAGAGATTTTAGAAAAAATATCATTTCGAAAGAATATAGTACTGCATTAACTTTTATTATTAGAGATATTCAGTCAAAACAATCCTGGTTTAGTGATTTCCTAAAAGAAGAAGGTGAAAATAAACTTGATTTTATTGGAAAATTTAATTTAAAAACAAGTGTAGAAAAAATTGCATCAGATATTATAAAAACACTGGAAATAGAGACAATAGAAAGAAATCAAGATATTTTAAAATACTGGATTGATAAAATTGAGCAAAAAAGAATATTTGTTTCATTGTCAAGTAATATTCATAGCCATTTAAAGATTGATATTAATGAAGTCAAGGGGTTTGCAGTTAATGACAATTATGCACCCTTCATTTTTGTAAATAGTGCTGATGGGAAAAATTCTCAACTTTTTACATTAATTCACGAACTAACACATCTTTGGATTAACGCGAGCGGTGTTTCATCTTTTAATTTAATTGATTTCAGAAATTCAGAGGATTTGAACAAATTTGACCCAATTGAGGTATTATGCAATAGAGTGACTGCCGAAATATTAATGCCCAAATCTTTCTTAGTCAATGTTTTAAGAGATTATAAGACTATTACTTCTTCAGTAGTTGAAAAAATTGCTGAAGAAATGAAAGTAAGTTCTTTTGCTCTCGCTGTACGTATGTTCAACTTAAATATAATATCGGAAGTTCAATTTAATCAATTTAGAAAAGTCTCTAAAAAAAAATATGAAGAGTACATAGAAATCCAAGCAAATAAACCAAAACAAAAAGGAGGACCAAGTTACTACATATTAAAAATTAGAAAAAATAGTAAAGCCTTTACATCATACATATATGGTTACTACAAAAGTGGAAGGATAACTGGGTATGAAGCCAATAAGTTATTAGACATTAAAGTGAGTAATTTTAAAAAATTGGAAAAACACTTATATGCATAATAACCAACAAAAATATTGTCTTGATACTAATTTTTTTATTGAGGCTTGGAATAAATATTATTCACCAGATTTTTGCAAATCTTATTGGGATGTAATAGATAACTTGGCTAAAAATGGCGTAGTTTTCATCACACAAGAAGTCAAAAAAGAGATTGATAGAGGTGATGATAACCTAAAAGAATGGCTCAAAAATAAGAGTTACATTGTCAAGCCGATTGACCAAAAAGTACAACTATGTCTTAGAGATTTATACACTAAAAACAAAACGCATCAATATTTAGCAAATAACACTAAAAACAGGTCGATAGCAGACCCATGGGTAATTGCACATGCAATGGCAGAAAATGCAGTTGTAGTAACAAAAGAATATCTCGCAAATAGTCCAAATACTCAGAAAATAAAAATTCCTGATGTATGTCAAAACATGAATGTTAGATGGATAAATGATTTTGACTTTATCAAAGAAGTAAATATTATATTTAATTGTGAAACTGAATAAGGCCAAGTGTACAACAATGTCAATAAAAGAAATAAACTAGACAGTAGTAATATCAAGGCTTATAGCCCGTTTCAAGATTCTTGTAAGTTGAAAGATTTGTGTTTCGAAATCGCTTATTTTTCATATACTTTACGTTCAAATGGTTCTCTAAGGAGTTTAAGGGAATCCGGTGCAAAACCGGAGCTGTACCCGCAGCTGTAATCCTTTCATGTTGGTAACAACTTTGCCACTGTCCCGATACAATCGGGATGGGAAGGCCGCTATCAATTGGGGAAAGCCAGAAGACCTGCCATAAAAACAATATTTGAAGCTTTCGGGACTAAAAGCTTGAGGTTTATGGCCTTACATTTCCCATTGGTTTTAGTATTGTAAAATGATTTGTTAAACTACAAAAATTTTACGATGAAAAAATTTTACATTTTTGCCGGGCTTTGGGTTGCCCTCTTTTCAGTAAATGCCCAAAATGTGGCTAATTTTGAGGACCACCAAATTCAAACAGATTCGTATTGGAATGGTTCCGACGGAGCCGGAATAATTAAAAGCGGAGGTTTTAGTTTTCCAAATAATTACAATGCAGA
>Ga0209249_1000967_pt1 | contig 30499 bp, 29 predicted proteins | sample SaaInlV_200m_DNA_4_FD_184653 | JGI IMG/M metagenome (GOLD analysis project Ga0209249, IMG submission 184653) | Marine microbial communities from expanding oxygen minimum zones in the Saanich Inlet - SI037_S3LV_200m_DNA (SPAdes) (version 2) | ecosystem: Environmental > Aquatic > Marine >...
CATTTTATAAGTTTTATTTTTTTCCAAGTACGGCAGCAGCCTTTCTAGAAGTTTCCTGTTTCTTATCGTCAACCACATTGCTTTCATTCTTTTTTTCTCGAGTTCTAAATCGATTTGTTTCTGGCAATCTTTCTGGTGATCCCATAGGTATATCTCCTTCTGCTGTTTCTAAATACATAAATAATTAGTGAAAAAATATAAAAGCAAACTCATTCTGTATAGCTTTTTATCGCAGTGCAAAGGGGTTCATGTATGCAGAGAAAATGGCAACAAAAAGCCAAAAACTAATCATCAAAAATCTTCTGCTTACCAACTTGATTGTGCTATAGAAATTCCTGTTATTCTACGCGTTTCTTTATAATTTCTTGCCCACCCATATAAGGTCTTAGTACCTCTGGAATAGTTATGCTGCCATCTGCATTCTGATACGTTTCTATAATTGGGATCAAGATTCTAGGACTTGCGATACATGTGTTATTTAAAGTGTGGCAGAATTCTTTTTTACCATCCTCTGTTTCGTATTTAAGCTTGAGTCTACGTGCTTGAAAATCCCCTAAGTAGCTACAGCTGTGGGTTTCTCCATAAGAATTACGGGAAGGCATCCATGTTTCTATGTCTTGCATAAATACTTTTCCTTTTCCCATGTCTCCTGTGCAAATATCTAAGACACGATAAGGTAGCTTAAGTTCTTTTAAGATGGCTTCTGCGTTGTTCCTAATCTCTTTAAACAATTTCATAGACTCCTCTTGATCTGCTTTGCAGATTACTACTTGCTCAACTTTCTCGAATTGATGAACGCGATATAAGCCCTTTGTGTCTTTTCCATATGTTCCTGCTTCTCTTCTAAAGCATGCGCTATACCCTGCATATTTTCTTGGTAGGGTTTCAGATTTTAGTGTTTCGCCTGAATGATAACTACATACTGTGATTTCGGATGTTCCAATCAAATACAGATTGTCACTTTCAATCTGCTCATCTTTTTGCTCTTGTCCTCCTACTGCGTAAATATTGGATTGATCTACGCCAGGGAAGAATCCTGTTCCCATAAAACATTCATAAGATGCCATAAGAGGAGGACTAAATAGTGTCCATCCCTTTTGTGACAAGGAATTTATTGTGTATTGAATCAGAGCATGTTGAAGACGTGCTCCATCACCTTTCAAATAATAACTACGTGACCCACTTACTTTTACACCTCTTGTTATATCTAAAATATCTAGTTCTTCGCCCAAAGTTACGTGATCCTTTGGTTCAAAATCAAATTTTGGTAGTTCGCCTTCTTTACGAACTTCTACATTGTCTTCCTCTGTTTTTCCTACTGGTACACAGTCGAGTGGAATACTTGGTAGGCCAAGTTGAATACTAAGCCACTTGGATTCAACCTCTTTTAAGATCGCCTCTTTCTCTTTTAGATCACTAGATAGAGCCTTCATCTCTTCAAACGCCTTGAGTCTTTCATCTTCTTTCATGGCAGGCACCTTTTTACTTACTTCATTTTTCTTTGCACGCATGTCATCTGCAGATTGCTGCAGATCTCTTCTTTCTTTATCTAGTCCTAGGAACTCCTCTACAGAGAGGTTAATTCCCTTTTTAGTTGCAGCATCTTGGTATGCGGCTGGCCGTTTTCTTAGGTCGTCTATATCAATCATCGAGTTGGATAATAGCGAAAACATTAGGAATCATCACTTAAATATTCTATTTCTCTCTAAAAAATTGACTAGAGGCTTTTTAAAGCTGGTATGTCTTGTACAATAAGCTGACTTTTATTACCAACTTAATTTGTGAACAAGGACCAAAAATTTGTATTAGAATCGCCATTTGAGCCAAAAGGTGATCAGCCTGCGGCTATTGATGGCCTAATAAAAGGCATAAATAGAGGGGATAGGCATCAGGTATTGCTTGGTGCAACAGGAACAGGAAAAACGTTCGCGATAGCAAAAGTAATAGAAGAATTGCAGCGCCCAACACTTATTTTGGCGCATAACAAAACATTGGCTGCTCAACTCTGTAGCGAATTCCAGTCATTTTTTCCTCATAATGCGATTTCTTATTTTGTTTCTTATTATGATTATTATCAGCCAGAGGCATATATGCCAGCAACAGATACATACATAGAAAAAGATGCGAGTATTAACGAAGAGATAAATAAATTTAGGCATGCAGCTACACATCATCTACTAACAAGGCGTGATGTATTAATTGTTGCATCTGTATCCTGTATTTATGGTCTAGGAGATGTGAAGGATTACGAGTCCTTGGCAGTAAAATTAAAAATTGGTGATCCAGTACAGCGAGACAAACTACTTCGTCAGCTAACAGACATTAGATACACACGGAGCGGAATGGAATTTAAGCAAGGAATGGTGCATGTTTTGGGTGACACAGTAGAAGTTTTTCCACCAAGTGCGGACACAGTAATTAGAATGGAAATGCCATTCGATGAAATTGAAACAATCCAAGAGGTGGATAGTTTTACAGGTGAAGTTCTACAAGAATTAGAAGAGGTAAATATTTTTCCTGCATCTCATAATGTAGCAAGCCAAGAGAAAATTGACCGTGCTGTAGATGGAATAATGTCTGATATGGAGATAAGAGAGAAAGAACTTTTTGATATTGGTGAAATAGCTAAATCAGAACGCATTCGTCAAAGAACAGAATATGATATAGAGATGTTAAGAGAGACAGGATACTGCATGGGAATAGAAAATTATGTTAGGTACTTAAATGGATCAAAACCAGGGACTCCACCAAGTACACTACTGGATTATTTTCCAGATGATTTCTTGCTCTTCGTAGATGAATCACACATCTCCATTCCTCAAGTTGGTGGAATGTATGAGGGAAACAAGAGCAGGAAACAAACATTAGTTGATTATGGTTTCCGTTTGCCAAGTGCACACGATAATCGTCCTCTCAAATTCGATGAATTTGAGAATCGTGTTAAGCAGGCAGTGTATGTGTCTGCTACACCAGGAAAATATGAATACAAGAACACTCCAAAAAAAGGAATCGTAGAGCAGATTATTCGTCCAACTGGATTACTAGATCCACCAGTAACAGTTAAGCCTTCTGTTAATCAGATAGATGATTTAACTCGTGAATTAAACGAGACTATAGCTAGAGGAGAAAGAGTTTTAATAACAACACTTACAAAGAAGATGTCTGAAAAGCTTACAGACTATCTAATAGATGCAGATTACAAGGTTAGGTATTTACATAGTGATATAGAAACAATGGAAAGAATCGAAATACTTAGACAACTACGCATAGGGGACATTGATATTATTGTTGGAATAAACCTATTAAGAGAGGGTCTAGATTTACCAGAGGTAAGTTTTATTGCAATTATGGATGCAGACAAGCAGGGATTTTTACGGTCCAGAGATGCACTGATTCAAACCATTGGTCGCGCTGCTAGAAACGTAAATGGTCATGTGACTTTATATGCAGATAAGGTTTCAGACGCAATGGAGCAGGCAATGTCAGAGACAGAAAGACGTCGTGAAATACAACATGCGTACAATGTAAAACATGGAATAACCCCTCAATCTATTGTTAAAGCGGTACATGATATTTCTGAAGAAGCACGTAAATTAGAACTAAGAAGACCAAAGAGGAACCATGGTAAAATTCCAAAGGATGAGAAAAAGCGCTTAGTAGAAGAGCTTGGAAGACAAATGGAACTTGCTTCACAAAATATGGAGTTTGAAAAAGCTGCAGATTTGAGAGATGAGATAGAATTGCTTAGGAAAGAAGCATAATTTGGGCTGCACTAAATTAGCACGCAGTGTTATAGTTTTTGTAATGGGAAACAATAAAAATAGAAAAGGCTTCACTCTACTAGAACTAATACTTGTTATTGGGATAATAGGAACACTCTCTGCAATTGTAGTAGTTGCAGTTAATCCTACTAAACAACTTAGAAAAACTAGAGACTCAGAAAGAAGATCAGAAATAGCAGAACTACAAAAAGCATTAAACCAATATCAAATTAAGAATGGAGACTTTCCAGAAACAATCCTGCCAGGATATGGAAACGCATATCCTATTTGCCAATATGGCCAAACAGATGATTCTTGTCTAAATATAGATGCAATAGTCCCAGACTATGTATCAGAAATTCCAATTGATCCACTAGCAGAAGTTGGAGCATTACACACATGGTATGAGGTATTTCAAGACTCTGGTCAGGCATTTGTAGTAGCTCCAAGGCTAGGTGAAACTATGCCAGTTGATTACATTGCTCGTTGGAGGTTTACAGAGACAAGCATGGGAACATTTGAAGATACATCTGGGAATGGATATACCGCATCTTGCACAACATCATGCCCTGCAGCCGCAGGTGTAAATTCTCAAAATAATGGATATGCTATTCAATTTATAGATCAAGATTCAAAGAATCTTTTGTATACAGATCCTCTTCTTGGAGCATCTGAGTTTACTATCTGTGCTTGGGCTTATAAAACCGGACATCGTATTGGAAGTAGCATAATTTCTGATTATTCAACTACATCTAGAAATTTTATTCTTGGATATGGATCAGAAGATACATTAAGAACTAGATTTTATATTGGTAATGGGCCTACTCCAGAGTCAACATACTTAGATAACTTTACATTGAACGATTGGCATCATGTTTGTGGGATTTATGTTGGTGCGGATTATATTAAGTATATTGTTGATGATGAGTCCAGAGTACTAAATATAGATGCTACATTTTCATCTATTTCGACAAACGAGTCCGGCAGAGAAAATATAGGAGCATATTATACTGCAGCAACATTCCGTGGGCTTATAGATGACATTCGTATTTATGATAGAGCACTCTCAGACGAAGAAATTGTATTACTTCGGAATGAAACAAATCCAATAACTGAGTAGTATTTTGAGTTATTTCAATAGGTGCGATATTGCGTATACTGTTAATAGAATGATTCGTAGGAAAAACAGATCAGGCTTCACTCTACTAGAACTTCTAATTGTAATTGGAATAATGGGGGTGCTTTCTTCAATCGTTGTTGTTGCCATAAACCCCGCAGAACAATTTGAAAGAGCAAAAGTAAGAAAACTAGTTCATGAAGCTTCTCAACTTGAAAAAGCACTAGCACAATATGCGATAGATGAAGGATCACTTCCATCTGATACTCCAACTTTAAATGAATCAGATGATGCAGAACCAATTTGTAAACAAGGAGTATCTTCTAGCGAATGCATAAGTTTAGATTCAATTCTCATTCCAGATTATTTATCAGAAATACCACTTGATGATTACGAAAATAACTCAGACTACTCTGGATATGTTGTATACAAAGACTTAGAAGGGCAACCACATGTTAGCTCTGCATATGTGACATGCTGGTCAGATGGGCTTGTAGGAAAGTGGAAATTTAATGATGGGCAGGGGTCAAATCTGTCAGACTCATCTAGAAACGAAAAACATGGAACACTTACAGATATGGATCCAGCAACAGACTGGGTAGAATCTAGTTTTGGAGATAGTAATTCATATGCACTAGATTTTGATGGAGTGAATGATCGCGTCTTAGTCAGTAGTGCTCCTGCACTTGGGGAAGATTATTCATTTGAGGCGCTCGTGTATCCCAATAGATCTGGTAATGAAATTTTTGCTAGTAGAGGATTACCATATTTTCGTGCTCTTACTACAAGAATGCATTTTTCTTGGAGGGATACCAGTTCTACACAGCGAAGTTTATATACTAGTTCAGGTGATCTGCCATTAAATCAGTGGTCACATGTATTTGTTACGACAGATGGTACATATGAACGAATTTATATAAATGGCGATCTAAGTATTCAAAGTAGCACGTATGATTCCATTTCTGTGCCTATTAGTAATTTGGTAATCGGTAATTATACAAGTGGATCATATTGGTTTGATGGCCAATTAGATGATATTGCTTTTTATGATAGAGAGCTAAGTCCTTCAGAAATTGCTCGAGTATATAAATGCCGTGGATATTAAAAACTACAAACCTTAAATAGAATTGGTATACTCAAGTTTGAATGACCACTCTTAAAAATAGAAAAGGCTTCACCTTACTAGAACTAATACTTGTTATTGGAATAGTAGGGACACTCTCTGCAATTGTAGTAGTTGCAGTTAATCCTACTAAACAACTTAGAAAAACTAGAGACTCAGAAAGAAGATCAGAAATAGCAGAACTACAAAAAGCATTAAACCAATATCAAATTAAGAATGGAGACTTTCCAGAAACAATCCTGCCAGGATATGGAAACGCATATCCTATTTGCCAATATGGCCAAACAGATGATTCTTGTTTAAACATAGATGCAATAGTCCCAGACTATGTATCAGAAATTCCAATTGATCCACTAGCAGAAGTTGGAGCATTACACACATGGTACGAGGTTTTCCAAGCTTCTGGTCAGGCATTTGTTGTGGCTCCACGACTCGGTGAAACCATGCCAGTTGATTACATTGCTCGTTGGAGGTTTACAGAGACAAGCATGGGAACATTTGAAGATACATCTGGGAATGGATATACCGCATCTTGTACATCAACATGCCCAAGTGCTGCAGGCGTTGCATCGCCAAATGATGGATATGCTATTCAATTTCCAAATTTAGATTCAAAATATATATCATTTGAAGATCCACTACTTAGTGCAACAGAATTTACCATTTGTGCGCGTGTCTATAAGAATGAATATCGAAGTGGAAGTAGTATAATTTCTGATTATTCATCAGTAACTAGAAATTATATTCTGGGATATGAAGCCCCAGAAGGTACACCAGGAAGTAGATTCTATGTTGGAACTAATAATGGTGATGATGCAACTTCAATTTATTTAAATGGATTAACACTAAATAATTGGCATCATGTATGTGGAGTCTATGTTGGTGCTGATTATCATAAGTTCTTTATTGATGATAATTCAATCGTTGACAATTTGGGCTCTGATCATGCTGTTATGCCACCGACTCCTACGACAGAGCGTATGGGCGCATATTCATCGCGTACATTCCGTGGGCTTATAGATGATATCCGTATGTATGATCGTGCACTTTCTGATGAAGAAATTGCATTACTTAGAAATGAGGCAAATCCAATAACTGAATAGAAGATTTTATATATAAACATTGACACTAATTAAATTGGTTCTAGAATCGAATACTTTCTTTTATTTAATTATGTTGCGCTTTATATTCTCTGTAGTTTTAGTTTCTGCCTTCACGTTCCTGCGTTTAGGTAATGCTTGGGCTGCTTCGGTAGAAGGAACTCATCCATATGACAGAGCAACCAGAATTCAAAGTTCAGGATCAGCATCTAGAAACTCAAGTACTTGGGGTTATAGATCATTATTAGACTATGAACGAAGCCCATACAGAACGACAACTCATATGTTGCATCCGTATTTTAGAAAGAACCCTGGAAAGATGTATCTAGCTAGAGATATAAGAAGGATACACCCAAGAATTGTTCAACAGGATTGGGAAAGGTATCAGTCAGGCGGATGGGCTTTTTAAGAATCGCAGAACATAAAATAGTTTTTGGTGCCACACAGCTAAGTTGACTCTTTTTGTAGGAGCAGTAGCATTTGCCTCCTATGTTTAGACTACGACTCCACATCATCATTCCGACCTCTCTATTTCTAGCTCTTACAGTTTCTACTGTTGCTAGTGCAGCAACGGCTGTTCTTTTTGTGCCAGAAACAACCACTAGGTCATCAGAGACACATCCTTGGGATCAGTCAGATCGCAAGCATGGCAGTAGGCGTAGATCATATAGATCAACACAGGCAATAAGGAATGATCCATATTACAGAAGGACAGAAACATATGCATTGCATCCATATTATCGTGGTCACTATGACGATATCCTTACTGTAAGAGATACGAGCAGAAGAGCAGAAATTCAACGTCGTTTTTACATGGAGAGTTTTCCATATTTACAAGCTCCAAACGTTTTTTCTTGTAGTGAATATAGTTACACAAGGCGCAATAACAGAATGCCTCCAACAGATTTTAAATGTTTGCGTAGGTAAATCTTATTCACAGAAGATATTAACAGCATGCTTGTAACCTTCTGGGTTACCAGTATCTATACGTTTGCCTTCGCATTCGTATCCGTACATATGCTCAGATCCAAGCTGAGCAATTAGCGCATCGATAAGTCTTATTTCTCCTCCTTCCATTCCCTCTACATTGGGAAGTATTTCTACAGTTGAACGGGGGATAATATATCTTCCAACAATACCAAGTGTAGATGGAGCATCTTCTGATTTTGGTTTTTCTACCAAGCCATTTAATTTTTTAATTCTTGGTTTGGCATCATGTTCTTTTTCAACAGAAACAATTCCGTATCTTGGTGTGTGTTCCAATGGGATATTTTCTAGAGCAATGATTGCACCCTTCTCATCTTCTGAAAGAGAATGCAAAGCATCTTGTAATTGTTTTAATGCGCTATCTGATTCAGTAAACAAATCATCACCGAATAAAACTGCGATGTAATCGGAATCTACCCAATCCTTTGCTTGCAATATTGCATGCCCGTCGCCAAGTTGTTGGTCTTGATACACAGTATGGAATCGCACATTGTCATATCTAGATAGTTCTTCAAGTAGATGAGACTTACCTCTTCCTGCCAACTCTGCCTCTAATTCTGGGTGTCTTTGAAAATATTCAGGTATCCCCTCCTTGCCTCTGCTAATTACAAAACAAATATCATCTATCCCTTGATCTAAACATTCATGCACAAGGTGCGCGATAATAGGCCTATTGCCGAGTGGCAAAAGTTCTTTTGGTACAGATTTTGTCCAAGGAAGGAAACGAGTTCCTAGTCCTGCTACTGGCAATATGGCTTGAGTGATGCTCATCTAAATTAGATAGTAATTAATACAAAAACATAATAGATCTATATTAGCCTCTAGGACATACAATTTGACTATTTTTGTCAAAAAGTATACAATACGTTGAAATATAAACTAATTCTACACATGACAAAAACATCCGGACTAGAGGCAGTTCAACAATTGTATCTTATACAGATTGAATTATCTGACTACTTAGAATCAGATACATACTCTGCGAAAAAACAAACTCCACAAGTAAAAAAACAGCTTAGGGAGTTTACTAGCCTACTAAAAGTAGCAGACTCAGGTTTTATGGGAGGAGAAGATATCCTTGAAGGATTAGAAGAACTAAGAAAACAAGTTTCAGTAAGAATAAAAAAGTTCTTATCAAAAAAGAAATAATATCAAAAGGAGTTAACGATATTTATTAACCGCTTTCGTTTATTCTAACTATTTTTACTTTCTCTTCTTTTGGAACAATTATTTTTAGTATGCAGTCCTTACTAAAAGTAGCTCGTATTTTTTTGGGATCTATAATTGTAGGCATGGTAATACTTCTACTAAATTCACCCCAGAAACATTCTTGTACGTAATACTGATCTTTTGAGAGATTATCATTCAAAGATCTTCTGCCACGGATTGTAATTACTTTTCCATCAACTTCTATATCTAAATCAGCTAGCTTAACTCCTGCAATTGGAGCTCTAACAATTATGTATGTGTCATGCTCGTAAACGTCTACAGAGATCTGACCAGATTTCTTTGGCGCCTCCTCAATTTCCTGCTGAGCTTCTGATTGATCAACAATACGCAATGATTCCTTTGGCGCGGTAGCGGCAGCAGAAGACCGCTCTTGATTGAGCGAGCTAAAGATTCCATGGAACGAGGAAGGGATCATTGGTAGCTATCGTACAGAAAGACAGTAGTAAAGCGCAACTTTGAAAAGTTATACTAATCAAACTGATTTACTGATTAAATTCATATAGAATATTTTTATGATTAAAACATTACACAGAATAGCGATAGGTTTTTGCATGGGTGCTGCAGATATTGTTCCGGGTGTATCTGGCGGAACAATGGCATTTATACTTGGTATTTACGAAGAGCTTGTAGATTCAATACGAAGATTTGGAAGCAAGGAATTATGGTCTCCCTTGCTAAGACGAGACATTAAAACAGTTATCAAACGTAGTAATTGGCAGTTCCTTTCTTCTGTTGCTTTTGGAATTTTACTTGCAGTAATACTACTTTCGCATTTTTTAGAAAAACTACTTACAGAACATCCAGTTGCTATTTGGAGTTTCTTTTTTGGTTTGGTTTTAGCATCTGCACTTATTGTCTCTAAAAGAGTGTCTGCCTGGGGGCCAGAAAAAATAATTTCATTAATAGTTGGAGCGCTGATTGCATATATTATTGTTGGACTGGTTCCAGTTAATACGCCAGATGCTCCTTGGTTTTTAGTTCTTAGTGGTTCGATAGCAATCTGTGCAATGATCTTGCCAGGGATCTCTGGATCATTCCTATTAGTAATACTTGGAAAGTATGAAATTATACTTTCGGCTGTTAACACAAAAGATATTGCGACACTTATGTATGTAGGGATTGGTGCAGTTGGTGGTCTGCTTATTTTCTCTCACTTCTTAAGTTGGTTATTGCATAAGTATCACGACGTCACTATCGCTTGTCTTACAGGATTAATGATCGGTAGCTTACAGAAGGTATGGCCATGGAAAGAATCAGCAGATTCAATAAAAAATATAATACCTCAACTTGGTCCAGATGCATGGCTAGGTATTAGTTTAATGATAGCTGGAGCAATAGTTGTTTTAGCTTTAGATAAGCTATCAAATAGATAATTTGTATATTTAAGTAAGGTAAGACAAGGATTAATACATAAGCTAAACTTATTTAGAGATGACCATATTACAGTCTTTATTTCTTGGCATTCTACAGGGGCTAACAGAGTTTCTGCCGATTTCTAGTTCGGGGCATTTGGTAATAGCAGAAAATTTTTTAGGAGTAGATATAGATCCAAAAGCATTACTAAGTGTAAATGTCGTGTTGCATGCGGGCACACTCCTAGCGCTTTTAATTATGTATTTTAGTAGATGGGTAGAAATGGTGTTTTCATTGGTTACAAATAATAGGCCAAAGAGACGAGTCGTTTTTCTTCTTATAATAGCTACAATTCCTGCTGGTATTGCAGGAGTGCTGGTAGATGATTTGGTATCTGGAATTTTTTCTTCACTTAGATCGGTTGGGATTAGCTTATTAATAACTGCACTTGTTTTGTGGCTTGGTGAATGGATAGGCAAAAAAAGAAAGGATCAAAATGTTAAATATTTAGGAGCACTTTGGATTGGAGTATTTCAAGCATGTGCACTGGTTCCTGGAATATCTAGATCGGGATTAACAATAAGTGCAGGACGCTCGGTAGGACTTTCTAGATCAGATGCATTGGATTTTTCCTTTTTGATGCTTGTACCAATCTTAATGGGGGCAATATTACTAACGGGGCTAGATATTATTAATGAAAATATTGCGATACCAGATATAAATATTTTGGTTGTTGGATTCATATCATCTTGTGCTGTTAGCATTGCAGCTTTGCTATTCTTAAAGAAGTTTGTGCGTAGCCATTCGCTTTCGTGGTTTAGTGTTTATTTAATAGTTATTGGTTTAGTCCTGATTTTTCTAGAATTGTAGATTATATCGTGTGTATAATGGTCGAAGCCAAGTAAATATATGCAAGTGCATAGTCTAATATTAACTTTTATATAAACCTTGTTGGTTTTCTACTTGAACTAAAGAAGGCAATCAGTACAATGCCTCAACCTACTACATCTTTCCCCTGTGATTATGTCTGGACCGATACTAAAAAACTCAATTCGAAAACTTCGTTTCGATAAAAACATGACACAGGAAGAACTAGCTCTACGTTGTGGAGTAAGCAGACAAACAATTATGAGTATTGAACGTGGACAAACAAATCCTTCTGTTCTACTTGCTTATAAAATCTCTGCAGCATTAGAAGTAGAAGTCTCTTTAGCTTTCCAGATGGAGGGAAACTTAGCTCCTGTTTGAAGATAGATATTAAGTCTAAAGAACTCCAATTGTTTTTCGGATGTCTTCTATAAACAATTGTGGTTGTTTTCTGCCATTCCAATTATCAATACCAATTTTGCAGGCGACATCTACAGGTTGTGAGCATTCATGAGCTAGGTGGCCCAGTCGAAAGCCAATTGCTTTACAGTGTCCAATCTTCGCTTGCATGTGGGATTTATCTATACCTACATTTTTTATGTATTCCATATGTATGTTTTTTAATAAAAATATTGGCTGTGGATTACCTTGCCCAAAAGGCTCAAGCGCATCTAGTGATTCTATAAATTTAAGTGAAATATCAGAAAGTTGTAATAAGGTTGATATTGAAATGGATGGCCTTAAATCATCTAAAGAAACTTTTTGTAAAATATCTTTAGAGAGTTGTAAGCGAATCTCATCCATATTCTTTAACTCAAATGTGCATCCGGCTGCTTGCGCATGACCGCCAAAAGACATAAGTAGATTAGAGCACTGCTCAAGCCCATCAGTAATATTATAACAAGCAGGGCTGCGAAGTGATGCCGTGCAAATATTATTATTAATTGCAATTGCACAGCTTGGTTTCCCATAGGCTTCAGTCAGTCTGCCCGCAATTAATCCTATTATTCCATGTGGATAATCAGCAGAGGCAGTCATAAGTAATGGGCTAGACTCTGTTTTTCTAATTTCTTCAATAGCCTTTTCGTATAGATCATTCATCTCAGATTGTCTTTTACTATTTAGCTCTTCTAGGTCTATTTGATTCTGTCCTCCATCTACTATTGCGTTCAATGCAATCATTGGATCGGACATTCGCCCGGCTGCATTTATTCTTGGTGCTATTTTAAAAGCAATATCTGTACTTGTTTGTGCGCCTGTACTATCTCTTAGATCAGACAATGGACAGTTATTAAGCTTCTTCAAACTAATTAAACCTTCTTCTACCAATGTTCTATTCGCGCCAATAAGAGGTACGACGTCTGCAATAGTTCCAATCATTGCAAGAGCGCAATCTGTATCTTTTTCTTCCCATTGGTTATCTTCTAATTCACATAAGAGTTGATAAACAACACCTGCGCCAGATGGAAAAGGTTCTGGCATGTTACTAGCAAGATGTGGGTGCAAGATGCAAAGTGCGTTTGGAATGTTTTTCCTTGGTTTATGATGATCTGTAATTATTACATCTATTCCAAGTTCGTTTGCTAAATCAATTTCATTTACGCTGGTTATTCCAGTATCAACAGTAATAAGTAAATTTATTCCATCTGTTTTAAATTGGCGGATCGCTTCTTCATTAAGTCCATATCCATCATTAACACGATGTGGCAAACGAACAGATGGTTCAATATCGTGCCTGCGAAAAAAACGAAGCAATTGAGCGGTGCCCGTAATACCATCACAGTCATAATCACCAAAGATTCCGATTGCTTCCCCTTGTTTTATCGCAAGTAAAATACGATTAATTGCTATTTGCATTCCAGGGTAAGATCCATTTTCTATAATTGAACTCAAGGATCTATTTTGAATAAGTGAATCAGCAAGATCGCATGGATCTATATTTTGTAAGGATGAATCGATATCCCATTTTTTACCTGTGAATGAAAGCTGATCTGACATGTATGCCAAATCATAGCAGAGGCAAAAGGCTGGATATAAATATAAGTGTCTCTCTGAATGACTTTTTTAAATTGCTTTTCGTGTTCCTGCTTCAGATCTTTTTGCACGCCTTATAGTCCACGCAACAGCTCCGATCATTGTTATGGCTGTCAGGATACCTCCTGCGCCTGTAGGGGCTAGTGGAGCGCCACCATGTGTCGTTCCATACCTACTCTGGAACTCCTGTGTTCGTTGCCTATCATCAATCCTATCCAGTAAACGAGATTCTCGTGCATCAAGTAATTGAACTGCACGCCAAATTTCCATTTCTCTTTCGGTCATTTCTATCTCTGGAGCAGCGGATTTTTCTGCTGTCTCTTCATCTAGAATATCAATTTCCTCTTCTTCTTGAATAGTTACTAGTTCGGCTTCCCGAATCAATCTAGCCTCTTCACTTCGTTGATATTGTTCTTCTATTCTTGCATCAACCTCTCTTGGGGTTGGAGGTAAAAAGAAATCCTTAGAAAGCAGTACATCTTCTGGTGTGAAATATGCAAGTGCTTGCAATGGAATACTTAATCCAAGCAGTAAGCCGACAATTCTAATTTTATTTTGTTTCATTGGGGTTATTGTTTTTAAAATCATATTATTATACAGGAATTTTGCTTATCTAACAATCATCACCACCTGCTAGAACGCAGTTAAAGTATTCTTGCTCATCCAATATTTCGTCTCCATCTGTATCATTTGTTGTTGGATCAGTTTCGCCTTCATCCAAAATGCCATCCAGATTTTTGTCTTCTCCGCGAAGCTCTGTTCCATTCTTAACTTTGCAAAGACCATCACAGAGTCCATCACGATCTGTATCCCACTTCATTGGATTTGGTTCTCCAACATCTGTACGTCCATTGCGGTTTGCATCTTCTATTCCATCAATCAATCCATCTCCGTCACTATCACGCTGGATGGGGCTAGTACCTAGGTTAAAAATTTCTAGGCCATCCCAAATACCATCTCCATCTGTGTCATATAATTTAGGATCAGATCCATGGTCATTTTCTATTCTAATATTTGCTCCATCCCCATCTTCATCTGATCCAATCGCAAGAGTCTCAGATGACATTACATAGCAAATCATGCCACCTTCAAATATCTCTTGTTGATGGCGGATTGCGCCATATGTTCTAGGGATTCTATTGTTTAGCACATCATCACTTAATTCTTTGTATGAGGTTATAGAGTTTGCTCTATTCGAAATAAATATCTGCCTTCGAATCTCTCTCTCTTTCTCTGAAAGGAAGATAGTTCCAGGAAATCCAGCGCGCTTTAATGCTTCTGCTTCTTCGTAAGTTCTTGGGAAACAGTATCCCCAGTAACGAACATCAGTGCTATCACGGCCAAAAAGAGTACGTCTTGTAATGCGATCAATTTCTTCTGGTATATGCAAAAGGTTATTTACATCAGGCTGTAAGGAATAACCCGTTCTAACGTCTTCTTCGGTTATTGTTACCCATTTTTGATTCTCTTTTAGCTGCTTTGGCAAAAGCCTTCCATATAAATTACTTTCCTGATTTGTAATTGGATTGCCAAATGAGTAACCAATAAGTACAACAGAAAGAATTCCAAGGGCTGCTGTAAGCCCCATTAGAACTCCCCGAGTGGATGAATGTTTTTTCTTAAACATCGAATAATTATACCAGAAATTGACCTAAAAGTCACATATTGCATGTTAAACATTAAAAAGAGATGATATTTACTGTGTAATAGCCTGTGATTCATTTTGTACAAATGCTAAAGTTCATCGTCGTTGTAACATAAATATGGCTAAAGATTACTATAAAATACTTGGCTTAGAGCGTTCTGCTTCTTTAGAAGAGATAAAGTCTGGCTATAGAAAAATGAGCAAAAAACTGCATCCAGATAAGCACAAAGGAGACAAAGATGTAGAAAATAAATTTAAAGAAGTAAACGAAGCATACGAAACACTAAAAGACCCAAAAAAGAAGCAGATGTATGATCAGTTTGGCTCAACCGGTAATCAAACGGGTGGAGCTGGAGGTTTTGATTTTTCTGGCTTTAATACTGGCGGTGGATTTTCTGACATATTTGAGAATTTCTTTTCTGGATCCAGAGAGCAACCAGGTAGACCTTCGCAAAAAGGAGGAGATATAGAAGTAGAAATCTCCATCAATTTCACAGATGCAGTATCTGGAATGCAAAGAGAAATATCTATTGATAAACAGGTTACATGTAAAACATGTAAGGGATCAGGAGCAGATGACGGAACCGAAATGGAATCATGTTCTGGCTGTAAAGGAACAGGTCAACAAGTTAGAACACAGCAATCATTTTTTGGAACAATACAACAAAGTGTTGTTTGTGGTTCATGTAATGGATCGGGGAAAGTTCCTAAAAAACCATGTTCACATTGCAAAGGGGAAGGGCGCAGAGTGGAAAGAGATAATATTTCTATAGAAGTCCCTGCAGGAGTGCATGATACTCAAACACTTAGAATAAGAGGAAAAGGACAAGCCGGTAGGCAAGGCCAGGACTCAGGTGATTTATATGTTCACATTAGAGTTCCTCGTGATCATAGATTTCACAGGGAAGCAGATGATATTCATACAAGTGTTTTAATTCCTGTTGTAGATGCAATACTTGGTTCTAGTATTTCTGTAGAGACAGTACATGGTCCAGTTTCATTAAAAATCCCAGAAGGTACGCAACCAGGGCAAGTATTCCGAATAAAAGGAAAAGGAATGCCAGTTGTAAATAGCAGCAGAAAAGGAGATCATTTTGTAACAGCAAATGTGGAGGTTCCAAAAAAACTTAACAAAAAAGAAAAGAAAATTTTAGAAGAATGGAAAAAACAGTCGTCTTAATAACATATATAATTGCAGTTTGAACAAACTAGATATCTAGATTCCCCAATCCATCTTCTTCTATAACAGGAGAAAGCTCTTCACTTTGCTCAGCAGCAGCAGGCTTTTCCTCTTTTTTAGGAGCACTTTCATCTTTTAGCCTTAGGATGATCTGTCTGTAATCGCCTTCCCCACTACTTTCGGTTGTGATGTCTTGCATGTCTTTTGCACTTGCGACAAATAAATGAACAATTCGTCTGAAATAAGGACTCATAGGTGGCAAGGCAACTCTATTACCAGTCCTTCTTACGAAGTCTGCTTTCTTTTGGGCTGAATTTTGTACCTTAATTTCTTGAGCTCTTCTATATCCATCTACATCCAAAACAATAAAAGGACTTCTTTCAAGATTTTCTTTTGATCGAACAATAGCTTTTAAAATATGTTGAATAGAATTTAGAGTTTCGCCATGCCAGCCAATAATCCTGCTAGCACTAGAGGATTCGATATCTACTCTTGTTATGTCATCTTCCTTTGATACCTTTATAGAAGCAAAAGGGAGGTTAAGTTCTTGTAACAAAGCCGTAAGTGTTTCAGAGATAATTGAGTCAGTCATAGTTCAGCGCTAGATCTTAGCGTGAGAATCCTCATACTCAAAACAAAAAAACCTCTATCCTTTTTTACGAGGTAGAGGTTCTTTGATTGAAAGTGTTTTTATCTAACGGCATCCTTCAAAGTCTTTCCTGACTTAAATGAAGGTACAGTCATTGCTGGGATAGAAATCTTCTGACTTGGATTTCTTGGGTTAACTCCTGTTCGGGCTTTTCTATGTGATACTTTGAAAGTTCCGAAACCAGTTACTGTAACAGAATTACCTTTCTTGAGCTGATTTGTAATTGTAGAAATAAAAGAGTCTAGAGCATCTGCTGCTGAACGTTTGGTGATACCAGAAGCGTCAGCGATTGCATTGATAAGTTCTTGCTTAGTCATATTACGTATAGGGAAAAGAAATAAGCATTTTCAGTCTACGCAACGTTTCCGCTAGGGCAAGCCAAGAATGAGTAATTTACACCAAGAATCATCAGTATCCACCGTTTGTTGGCTTCTAAAAGCCAAATTCATTGAGCAACAAACGTAGTCAAGAATCATTTGCAAATACAAAAAAAACTACAGAAACATGAGTAGAGACCAAAATCAGGGCACTAGAGATACTTTTTTAATAAGGAAAAAAGTAAAAAAATCTCATATCCTCTTTGACAATAATCCACTCACATCTCTAGGCTGCTACAACGAATGAGTAAACATTTAGTTATTGTAGAGAGTCCAACAAAAGCTAAGACCATTAAGCGCTTTTTGGGAAAAGATTACGACGTACAAGCAAGTATGGGGCATGTACGTGATCTTCCAAGTAATAAAATTGCAGTAGACGAAGAAACTTTCGAAGCAGAGTACAACGTATCTGATGACAAGAAACACATAATAAAACAACTACAGGCATCGTTAAACAATGCAGAAGATCTATGGATAGCAACTGATGAAGATAGAGAAGGAGAAGCTATTGGATGGCATTTGGTCCAGGCACTAAAGAGAAAAAGCGATCAGCCAATAAAAAGAATTGTATTTCATGAAATTACAGAGACAGCAATTTCTGATGCAATAAAAAATCCAAGAGAGATAGATGAAAATCTTGTAGAGGCACAGCAGGCACGTAGAATTTTAGATAGGCTTGTGGGGTATACATTGTCACCATTCCTTTGGAAAAAGGTATATAGGGGGCTATCTGCAGGAAGAGTTCAATCTGTTGCTGTAAGAATAATTGTAGATAGAGAGCGAGAGATAAAAGCGTTTATCTCTGATGAGTATTGGACAATAGGTGCCGAACTAGAGACAGATAAAAATGAATGTTTTGTTGCTGATCTAAAATCCAAAGAGGGGGAAAAGCTTGTCCCAACTTCAAAAGAAGAAATTGATACAATCCTAAAAGATTTAGAGGGTGCAGAGTGGTCGGTTTCATCTGTAGATGAAAAAGAATTAAAAAGAACACCTCCTCCACCATTTACAACATCTACATTGCAACAAGAGGCAGGCAGAAAATTAGGATTTTCTGTAAAACAAACAATGGTTGTAGCTCAGCAATTGTACGAAGGTGTGAATCTAGGCAAGGGTAGTGGTCAGGCAGGTTTAATTACATATATGAGGACAGATAGTGTTAATTTAAGCCAAAAAGCTTTAGACGATACAAAAGAAACAGTTCAAAAAATGTTTGGTCGAGAATATGTTCTTAGTGCTCCACGAAAGTACAAGACGAAATCAAAAGGGGCACAAGAGGCGCACGAAGCCATCCGTCCAACAGAGGTATGTAGAACTCCAGAATCCCTAAAAGATGTTTTAGATAGCCAGCAAATAAAGCTATACACATTAATTTGGAATAGGACTATGGCTACGCAGATGGCGACTGCAGAACTAAAGAGAATAGGTGCAGATATTAGCGCAGCGAAGTACATATTCCGTGCTACCGGACAAACAGTATTATTTGATGGTTATTTCAGAGTTTACAAAGAAGGACGTGATGACGAAGGAGGGGCAGATGGTGATAAGGACAAAGACAAAGAAAAATTCTTGCCACCACTTGCAAAGGGGCAGGATCTATCTTTGGATAGGCTAGACCCAGAGCAGCATTTTACTAAGCCACCAGCTAGATACACAGAGGCAAGCTTGGTTAAGAAGATGGAAGAGGAAGGCATAGGAAGACCAAGTACATACGCACCTACAATTAGTACGGTTCAGAACCGTGGGTATATTCAAAAGGATGGTAAGCAGCTTGTGCCACAAGATATTGCATTTACAGTAACAGATCTACTTGCTGATCATTTTAGCAATATTGTAGACCTTAAATTTACAGCCAAGATGGAGCATGAGCTTGATGAAATTGCAGGTGGTCAAAGAGAGCGAACGGAGTTCTTGCGAGGCTTCTTTGTTCCATTTAAAAAGTTAATAGAAGAGAAAGGTATAGAGATAAAGAAGGAAGACATATTACAAGAGAGAATTTTAGGAAAAGATCCAGCAACAGAAGAGGAAGTAATTGTAAGAACAGGGCGATTTGGTCCATATGTTCAGCTCGGTAGGCCAGACCCAGCAGATAAAAAAACCAAGAAGAAAGAAAAGCCAAAAAGCGCATCTATTCCAGATGGAATGGACAAAGACAGCATCACATTAGAGCAAGCTCTTACATTGTTTACATTGCCAAGAGACCTAGGAGAAATAGATGGAGAGGTACTACAAGCAAACAATGGTCGATTTGGTCCTTATCTTCGTCTTGGTAAAAAGACAGCTTCACTAGGTGAAGATTATGACCCTATAACAATTACGTTCGAAGAAGCACAAGTAGTTATGAAAGAGGCAAAAGAAAAAGCAAAAAAGATGTCTGAACCATTAAAAGAATTTGGTGAAGATCCAGAAAGCAAAGGAGAAATACAGCTAAAAGAAGGGCGATATGGACCATATATAACAGATGGAAAAACAAATGTATCACTAGGGAAGAAAGTTACTATAGAAGAAGTAACTTTCGAAATAGCTGTAGAAATGCTCAAGAAGAAACGTGCTCAGCCAAAGAAAAAATGGAAAAAGAAAAAATAAGTAAATTTGCGTATACTATTAATTAGATGAACTTTCTAAATATTTTTCGTTTGCACAGAGTTACATTCGCAATGATTGTTGCACTTGTTACTTGTATAGGCATTTCTTTTGGAATGGCGGTGACTTTTGGTTATGCCCCAAGCGATGATTTGTTTTTGGTAGTACAGAATCTAGCGATTAGAGGACCAACTTTTCAGAACATAAAAACAGTATTTTCAACTTATGATCCAGAGCTATATATTCCGTTAACCTTTGTAAGTTATCAGATTGATTATTTAGTTGGTGGTCTAAATCCATCAATATTCCATTTAAGTAATATTTTGATTCATTCACTTAACTCCATCTTAATTTTTTGGATATTCTTTCGCATCACAAAGCATCGCACAGCTGCGTTCTTTGCTTCCTTGATTTTTGCTATTCATCCAATTAATACAGAGTCAGTTGTATGGATATCTGCCAGAAAAGATCTACTTTCTACATTTTTCTTCCTACTCACTTTTAGTAGTTATTTGGCTTATAGTAGAGCAAAAGACAAGAGGTACTATCTACTGAGTATGATCATTTTTGTTTTAGCGTTACTTTCTAAAGTGATGGTAGTTACCTTGCCTGCTATCTTAATTATCTATGATTATTTGATAGATAACAGAAGGGGCATAAAGAAAATAATAATTGAAAAACTTCCGTTCATCATCCTTTCAATAATTTTTATTATTATTGCGCTTGGTGGAAAGGAACGCGTGGTTAGCGTGCTCTCTATACAAGAGATGGCAATGCTCGCTAGTAAGAGCACGCTCTTTTATGTTCAAAAAATATTTATTCCTGTTGGGTTAACAATCATTTATCCATTCAACGAAGCGATTACAATTGGCACCTTCTTTCCATACATCATTGGAATCTTATTGATGATAGGGGGTGGAATATTTGCGATTAAAAAATCACCACTTATTGCGTTTGGATTACTATGGTTTGCACTAACACTTGTGCCAACATTTAGTAACGCTAGCAAAGCAGGATTCATATTTTTTGCTGTAGATAGATACGCATATGTTCCATCAATTGGAATCTTTTTAATAGTTGCTTTTGTGTTCTCTAAATTAAATTGTAAATCAAAAATATTAATTGGATCATTAGTTAGTATATCGCTTGTACTGGGGCTCCTTTCAATCTCTCAGACTAGGACATGGGTGGACTCTGAGCATCTATATAACCATGCAATAGATGTGTACCCAGAGTCTGTTCCAGCACGTGCAAGCTTGGCACGTATACTAAGAGAATCAGGAGAGTATGAAGAGGCATTTGCAGTCTTAAAAGAAGGGCTCCCCTTTGAAGATCATCCTGTAATGCATTTGGGTGCGGGATATATTTATGCTCGGGTTGGACAAGTCCCAGAAGCTAGAAATCAGTTTGTGCTAGCCAGAAAGATGGACATGGAATCTGCTGAACCTGTGTTTTCTTTAGGGTCACTAGAAGAACAAATTGGTAATACTTCATTAGCTCAAAAATATTACAAAGAAGCAATTGATCTAGATCCTTCGTATGTAATTGCTAGAGTAAAGCTTGCTAGTATTTTATATGACTCAGGTAATTTGTTAGATGCAAAAGAGCAAATCGAACTAGCACTAGAATGGAATTCAAATTCTATTCAGGCACATGAATTACTTGCACAGATACTTAAAGAAGAGGGCGACAACAAGGGCTCGGATACACATTCCGAGATAGCAAAAAAACTAAGTGTTGGAATTTAGCTAAACATTTTCTTTACCCAAGATTTCTTTCCTTCCTCTTTGCCTTCTGGCAGAGCTAGATGCTTTTGCAAAGATGCCATTAGAACATTCCCCTCTCTCATTCGTTCATTTAATGATTGTACGATTTCAGTAAGAGCTTCTATCTGTTTATCCTTAACTTCTAATTGGTTTTCCTTACAAGAAAGTTCACCCTGCAATGTCTTCATAACAGATCCAGTAGCTTCTACTTTCTTATCTGTAGTTTTCTTAGCGGCTTTTACATCTGTTGTGAACTTCTTTACCAAAAGCTCTTCAGATATTTTCCAGCTAAATGGCTTTTTCTGCTTCTTTAAGCCCCTTACTTGGGTTGGATTTGGCTGAATAAGCTTTCTACCTGCCGACTTTGGCTGATCTTTTACAATGGATTGAACGAAACGTCGTATGGTAATTTCTGCTTTTCCGGCACGATCTGCTGCTTCTTTTATAGTTAGGTAAGATGACATGAGTTAAGTAGTTAATTTGTTAATAAATGAATAATTTCTGGATTGATCAGTGCATATATCATTAATTGATCAGTGCATGATCATGATCGAGTTCATTGTACTGATCATGATAGGTCATGCAAATTTGATGACTAGAGGAGGCATCTGAATTGTTGTCTATTACTAGGGTTCATCTAAATTAAGCTAGAGAATTCTTAATGAAATAGGCAAATCTTTTCAAAAATACCAGACAGTTGATCAGATCATGTTCATTGAGTGATCAGTTAGATTTCTAAATTAGAAGCAGAAATATGCAATGGGATTTCTACTTAATGTAATATTCAGCTAGAATATAAGCAGTTAAGTAAGATCTTTATATATAAATAGGCGCGTAGCTCAGTTGGCTAGAGCACTGGTCTCCAAAACCAGGGGTCGCAGGTTCGAATCCTGCCGCGCCTGCCAAGATGAATTGCAGACAAACAAGGAGCGTAGTGACGCAGTGAGTCGCAAGATACTTGGCCGGCCGAAGCGCCGAGAATGCGGTGCGAAGGCTGGCTTAGGCGATGGAGGGTCGAATAAAACTCTTGGATGTTTTACTGTGCGTGCGCGATGCTGATCAGTTCATTTTTTGATTGTGTCAGAGCGATTCTTTTGCGCTTTCGGAAAAGAATCTGGTATTTATCCGGCATGTCGGACTTTTGAGCACACTTCCATGGTTGTGTAGAAAAACTATCATCCAAATAACGCTCGACTGCAGGAGTCAATGCGCCCAATTCGTACCTTTGATTGATTACAACGATATTTGCTGTAAAAAGATTCTGTACAAATGATTGTCGGAAGTACGGTCTATCCTCTGTAAAAAAATAGTTATACTGGAAAAAATTTGGCCCGAGAGGAGAGTGCTCCGTAAATGCGTATGGCTGCATGCCATTGGCGCCTATAAACATATAACGTGGTTGCTTGCATGCCAAAAGAATGTCATCGATGTCCGATGCCGCGTCTTTCGTTTTCGCAATATTCTTTTGGATAGACACTAGTCTGGATTCCAGATGTGATTCGGGAATATGCAAAGAAAAGGATATCAAGACAGCGATGCATGCCATCAGAGATATGCGTTGCATATGTGGCCACATCTTGGGGATGCCGGTAACAAAGAGGGCAGAGGCTGCAATATACACTGGAACGGCAAAGGCAAAATGGTGATTCCAATACTGACCACCAAGCCCTACTGATAGTACTGTTAGAACAATAGCAACAACCATACTGATGATGGCTATTGGGAATGTACGCAACTGCGTATCCATTAAGCGGGTGCAGAAGACACACCCGAAGAATACAAGTGTGCTAAATCCCAAGAATGGAATGAACTGCTCAAGATTATAGAAGAGTTTTTGCCAATTGAGCGCACGCTGCCACAAAGGACCATGCGAGTGAATGTGATTGCCAAGCATTTCCGGCAGGTAAATGCTAAGGAATGGTCCAAGGTACCGCAGGACAGACAGGGCAAAAAACCCAAGTACAGCGGCCAATGCACACGGCTTGACGAAACGATCGATAATGCGTGATGGAGATGTGGCATAGATCAAAAGAACACTGGCTAGTGCAGTAAGTACGAATGGCTCTTTCATACCTATGGCGCACATAAGAAGGAGTCCTGCAGTTACGGTACGCCGTACTGACATGTGCTTTTTATCATCAAGAGTGATGGTGACAAGGTAGAGAGTGGCGAACATGGAACCAAAGGACTCCACCTGAAATTCACCACTGCGCTCACCCATGTAGAGCGCCCAAACTAATCCCAGAAGCACAGTGATCACTTGCGATAAAAGTCCTAAGTTTTTGTTATTATTTTTTGAAATGTTGCGCGCAATTAAAAGAAGAGAGATTGGGATGATAGCAATACTGATGATCTGAAGTACTGAAATCAACATCGTACCTTTTGTGAGCCACAAAGAGAGGCTTGAGAGTAGAAAGACTCCCGGAGGCTTTGTTTCGAAAAGATCAATATACGGTATCAATCCATTTAAAATACCTCTTCCTACTCCCAGGTATAGTGTTGAGTCTGCATTTAGAGGCCCCTGAAGTTCGTACAGAATTCGTTCAAAGAGATGGTACCCAAGAACAGTTCCCACAAGTAGCAATACAGATAATGCAAGAAGGTTTTTTCTGCATATGTAGCTACACACTGTTATTAATTTTTGTTTCATATTTCCGGCTATTATAGCATATCCAAAGCTTTTTTTCTACGTTTGATGTTCAGTACGCCTTGCCAAGTTGGATTCTAACTAATTGGAAGAATTATAAGAAAGCAGCATAGAATGTGTTGAGTTTGGTGCAGTGCGCTACACTGCTCGTCGAACCTTATATGCTTTTAAAACAACGTAAGAAACATCTTCGGGATTGTTCATTAGATCCAGCCTTACTTGGTTCAAAGCTTGGTAGGGGTGCAGGCCATATTGTGTTTGCATATGGAAACGATTTGGTCGTAAAGATTCCATTTTTAAAATGGGTGAAGAGCAGACTTTCTGTGCTTACTGCAGACGATGCTAAGAAAAATATTGATATAGTCAAAGAAAGATTTGAGCCATATATTTTAAATTCAGAAATCCACTGTCATGAATTTAGTAACAGCTATTGCATTACGCAAAATAGAGTTTTTTCTTTCTCTAATCTTAGAGCAGATCACATTGTGAATGATCTAGAAATTGCGAAACAATTCTCAGATATCCTAAGTAGAAATCAAAAGCTATTAGAAGAAAAAGGTTACTCTCTAGATTTTTTTGGGCAGGAAGGTTGTATAAAAACAACACTTTCAGCTCTAAAAATTTGCCATCCGCAGATGGCGAATTTGTTAGTTGCAAAAGATTCACCTTGTCGAATATACATAGCAGACAGTCAGTTATTTGAAGTTAAAAAGCCAGAGAACGAGCGTATAAGCAGAAGAATGATGGCAGAGGCTTCTAGATGGGGCTTTTTGCTTAATAAGGTATTCGCAAAGAGCGCATTTGGAGAAGATATAGGTAGAACTAAAAGAAAATAGACGTAAAAGCATGTAAATAGGACCCTTCTTCCACACTTCTCTTATTTCTGCTATACTAATCCGATGTATTTGAAAGAAAAAAATAATAAAAGGAATCCAATAAAGAAAATAGCTCTTTTGGGAGCAGTGCTATTCATACTAATAATTGAAGGCCCTGAAGTAATTGAAAATAGTTCATTATTCAAGAATATTTCAAGCAGCGACTTAGCAATTGGTGGATCAGTGGCAGAGATCCCATCTAGTAAGATAGAAGGTGTACGTAGATTAAGAACAAAACAGTCCGTATTAAGCAGAAGAGAAGAAATCATTAGATATAAACTTAGAATGATTGAAGTAAAGCAAAATAGATCAAACGAAGAAGAGATTAGAAGAAGTAGAGACGCTCTTGTAATGCTTTTGCAGGATCAAGAAGATACAAACGAAAAGTTAGCAGACTTCTTTCAGCAAATGTGGGAGGCAGATGGAATGGCAAGGGTCGCAACCATGGGGATGGAATCTGCAAATAATATTGTTATGTCTTGGCCAGTTACTCCTAGGAAAGGAATTTCTGCAACATTTGGAGACACATCTTATAAGACTAGATTTGGGATCTCTCATCAAGCTATAGATATTCCAGTACGCCAAAAGTCAGATGTTTTATCTGCTGCAGATGGAGTTGTTAGTTTGGTTGCAAACAATGGAATGGGATATAGCTACATAATTGTTCGTCATGAAGGATTCGCAACGCTGTATGGGCATGTAAATAAATTCTTAGTAAAGAAGGGAGACGAGGTAAGGGAGGGTGATGTGATCGCGCTATCTGGTGGGGCACCAGGAACACTTGGTGCGGGCGCACTAACAACAGGACCTCATGTTCATTTTGAGCTAATTTCAGGAGGAGAGAAGATTGATCCTATGCCATATCTTCCGTATTCATCTTCAGTAAAAATAGTTAGAGATCAGTAGATATGTATTAAGTATTATGTATGTATCCTGTGATTTATTTTGCCTGTTTGCATGCTTAATTCTTAATCCTTAATACATAATTCTTCTTAGTATTTTTGTTTAATAAATTATTAGTTATTAACTATTAACAGTTTCTTCCGCATATCTTTCTGTCATACCAGACACATAGTCTTTTACTGCCTCCTCTAATGTACTTCCTTTTTCTTTCTGTAGAGCAATAATTTTTTTAGATGGATTTTTATATTCCTTTGTAAGTAATTCAGAAATTTTATTTGATCCTTCTATACTTTTAGAAAGAATGGATGGATGTTGATACATGTTGTCCCACAAGAATGTTCTTAGTTCAGATAGTCGGCTGCACATTTTTTTAGAAAATCCAATTAGCTGAATCTTTGTGCTTTGCACATCTTCGAGTGAATCAATCCCCTCTTTTTTAAGTCGATTTAATGATTCTTCGTATAGATCGGTTACTAATATATGTATTAGTGCACCACGTAATGATGTGTCTCTACCCTTGGATAGTTCCCTTGCCTCGCTTGCCAGGGAAACAGAAGTTATTTGGTCCATTGTAAACAGATCTTCATGCATGCCATCATCACTATCATGAGCGCTATAAGCTATCTCATCAGCGATATTAACTATTTGTGCCTCTAGTGTTTGGCCGCTAAATGTTTTGTCTTTTTGATCATGAACAGTTTTGTGTTTTTTTAATCCATCTAATACTTCCCTATTCAAATTAAGACCAAGGTAAGAATTGGTATGGTTTTCAAGTAGAGTAACAATTCTGTATGACTGTTCGTTATGTTCAAAAGTCATATTGTATTTCCTCATCCATTTATCAATTGCTTCTTCCCCCGTATGTCCAAATGGAGGATGTCCAAGATCATGAGCGAGTGCTATGCATTCTACTAGGTCTTCATTCAGCTTAAGTGTCCTAGCTATGTCTCTACTAATTTGGGCAACTTCTAGAGTATGAGTTAGTCGTGTTCTGTAATGGTCTCCTTGCCCTGTCACAAAGACCTGTGTTTTGCCCTGTAAGCGACGGAAAGCCTGAGTGTGTAATAATCGGTCTCGATCACGTTGAAAAGGCAGACGCGTTGAATCTGGGCTTTCTGGATGTTCTCTACCAATTACACCTTCCAAGGGCACAGCATATGATGCCAGCATGGCATTTGCTTCTTGTAGCCTATTTAATTTGAATATATCTGAGCTCAACAGAGCCAGTATGAATCATTAATATCCTTACGTGTATGTTTTTTGATTGCTTTCTTTTGTAACTGTTTGCGATTTGTGGGTCCAAGCGATCGCTGAGTAGTACGTTCGTCCCTGGATTCATCCAGGTGGGTGGCCGCAACATTGATCCACGGATCTATGTGATTTGGCCTCCCGTTAAGAACTGATAGAGAAGAAACGTAACCACTCTGACGGGACGTTGAGATTGCTTATTACGTTATATTTACATTCGCTCTATGTCGATGTTTACGGCTTGCAGAAGGCATGGGGGACTGTCAAAACAAAAATGTGTGTAATCAAAAATGCGTAAAGCAGATAGTACATTTCGTTATAAAAACTAGACATGCTAATAATTTGTATCAATCAAACAGGACACCAAAACATTTATTCAGAGCAGTGTGCAAACAAGCACATTCGTGGATCCGTTCCGCATATCTGCTTTATCGCCCCCTCGGTATGTCCAATATTTCTCTGGCATGCAGCATGTACAGTCCGTAGAGCGCTCTATGTTAGATTTGGGTACTCCAACCCCCAAAAACTGTTCCAAGGCAGCGCAGCGCAAATCTACGTGTTTTTCATGGAAAAACTTAGAATCAACATTCGACAGCTCTGTTATAGGATCAGAGAACTCTGCACAGTCTGTACAAAGAGAAGGCCCTGCAGCGACCAAGGTTTCTGAAGGAATAATGCTATATGAACTATGTAATGTATTAAAAAACTCATTTATAGCTCCTGCATTTATTCCTCGCCAGCCTGCATGCAATACCCCTAGAATATTTTGCGCTGGAGCAAAAATAACAAAGTTTTGGCAGTCACCCCAAAAGCTGCACAAAGAAACATTCTTCATTTCGGTAATCATTCCATCTGCATCTTGTTTGTTATTAATTGGATCTTTAATTTCTACAGTTTTAGTTCCATGAACTTGGTTTAGGCAGACTGATTCATTACCAATTATTTTAGATAAATCTGAGCTCTTTTTCATATCATCCTCCTTCGTAAAAATATCCACTCGCAATCTATCTGAGTATGGGGCCAATAATAAAAAAGGTGACTCAATCATTTTATTGATCATGCTTAGAAACCAGACGGGGGATAATGTTAATTATCTGAACCGCTGTATATGCGTATCCAAATTCTATTTGCAGTATTTCGCCAGCGCTCTTCATTATCTTAGAAGATAGCTCGCATGCTGAAGGATGATCAAGCCCCTGACTGATCAAGCCCCCGATCAAGCCTGCTAATACATCTCCAGTGCCACCAACAGTTAATCCTGCGCTTCCTCCATCTATTTCAGTTTGATCACCATTTGAGTGAGTTATCAAATCTGTTTCACCTTTTAGACATATGGTTGCGTTGTTTTCACTTGCTACTTTACTTAGCTGATCTTGATCAATGCCCATGCGCTCCAGTTCACCTAAATGAGGAGTGACTATTGCGTTTTTCCCTTTGACTAAAGACAGGGTATTTTTTTGTAGAGCTGTAGCGTCTAATACTAAATCACAACTGGCAGCTTGTATAATTTGATCTAGTACTTTTTGTTCAGATGGGTCTTTTGAAATACCAGGACCAATTACAGCACTATCCATTGTAGCTAGCAGTTCCAGGATTGGTTCGATGTCTTCATCTTTAAGTAGATCATTTTTAAATGGATGAACCTGAAAATTAAGTGAAGTAGTTTTGGCAACTGCCTTATGGCAGCTTGGTAAACATACGAATATTAAATCCGCTCCACTAGCCTCTGCAGCAAGAGCACTTAGTAGCGGTGCGCCATGAATAGTAGGGGATCCACCGATAATTGCTACTTTGCCATTTTCTCCTTTGTGTGATGATGGGTTTCGATCAATCATGGATCATATTGTATCAGAATATGTATTAAGAAAGCTTTTTGAATCGAATTTTAGAATAGCTTTAAGACTTAAGCTTTAAGCTTTGAGTATTTAATATAGTAATTTATCTATTGTATTTTTAAATAAAATTTCTCATAGCTCATAGCTCATAGCTCATAGCTCATAGCTCATAGCTCATAGCTCATAGCTTTTCTAATTACTTCTCTACATCCATCTCGTCTTCTATCTCTCCAACTAATTCCTCTAGAACATCCTCTAATGTTACAAGACCAATAGTGTGTGCATTCTTTTGTACAATTGCCATGTGTATGTGCTGATCACGGAAGAGCGTGATCAATTGATCACACCTTCTTCTGGCAGAAACTACCAAACTGCTGCGAGTAATAGAAAGAATAGATTCATCATCTCTGCCCTCTGTGATTGCTTCTAAAATATCGTGGCTCATTACCATACCTTTTACATCATGAATAGATTTGCCAAATACTGGGTATCTAGAACATGTATTGTTGAAAACCTTTTTTGCTGCTTGCTTAATAGTATCTTCGGATTTGACTCCAATAATATCCTTTAGCGGCGTCATAATATCTGCTGCAGTTTTGTCATTTAAAATAAACGCACGATGAATTAATTGTCCCTCATCAGATTCAATGTGGCCTGCTCTCCTCCCAATAGTTACGAGTGAACGTATTTGATCTTCTGTGCCTATTACACGTTTCCCAGACTGGAAAAAGTTAGCAATTTTTTCTAATACAAAAACAATTGGGCATAGGGCACGAGCAATAAATAGAATAAGAGGTGCAGCGACTCTGCTTATTAGTGGTGCATAATGTGCTCCTAGAGATTTTGGAATAACTTCTGAAAAAATAATTGTTCCAAATGCAAGAACAGCAGTAATTATTCCAATAACTGCACTGCCATATAATTGGATAGCCTTTTGCCCTACCAAAATCGGCCCCAATACATTTACAGTATTGGTCATGATCACGATCACTACGACTGCACGAGTAATGTCTTTATGTAGCGCTTTTAGGGCTGCAGATCCTTTTTTCTTGTGCATGATCATCTCTTCTATTTCTATATGAGAAACACTAAGCATTGCGGCATCTACCATCGCTAGTATTCCAGAAATGGTAATAAATAGAATTGTTAGAAGTATTAGAGTGATCATAGAAGTATGGTACGGGTTATTTATAAATGCTGATAGACCAATAGTCCCCCC
>Ga0209249_1000970_pt1 | contig 30483 bp, 22 predicted proteins | sample SaaInlV_200m_DNA_4_FD_184653 | JGI IMG/M metagenome (GOLD analysis project Ga0209249, IMG submission 184653) | Marine microbial communities from expanding oxygen minimum zones in the Saanich Inlet - SI037_S3LV_200m_DNA (SPAdes) (version 2) | ecosystem: Environmental > Aquatic > Marine >...
TTGTGCCATTGCACTCTACGCACGATTACCGACCGTGCTGAGGGTACCTTTAGAAGCCTCCGTTACTTTTTTGGAGGCGACCACCCCAGTCAAACTACCCACCAAACACTGTCTCCCTTGCGGGATTAGATTCCAGATAAATAAAGGGTGGTATTTCAAGGTTGACTCCACCAGAACTAGCGTCCCAGCTTCAAAGTCTCCCACCTATCCTACACATTACTTACCCAAAATCAATGTTAAGCTATAGTAAAGGTTCACGGGGTCTTTCCGTCCCGTTGCGGGTATCCGGCATCTTCACCGGAACTACAATTTCACCGAGCTCATGGCTGAGACAGTGCCCAGATCGTTACACCATTCGTGCAGGTCGGAACTTACCCGACAAGGAATTTCGCTACCTTAGGACCGTTATAGTTACGGCCGCCGTTTACCGGGGCTTCGATTCAGAGCTTCTCCCGAAGGATAACCCCCCCTCTTAACCTTCCGGCACCGGGCAGGTGTCAGGCCTTATACTTCATCTTTCAATTTAGCAAAGCCTTGTGTTTTTGATAAACAGTCGCCTGGGCCATTTCACTGCGTCCCAACAAATGTTGGGAGACCTTTCTCCCGAAGTTACAGGTCTATTTTGCCTAGTTCCTTGGCCATGAATCACTCGAGCACCTTAGTATTCTCTACTTGACTACCTGTGTCGGTTTGCGGTACGGGCAGCATATACCTGAAGCTTAGAGGTTTTTCTTGGAAATATGATTACAGTCATATCCGCTTGTCCGAAGACTCACGGTACTATCAGGTTCGGCTAGATTAAGCTATTAACAAATTCTAATACCTACACCCTTCAACGTACTATTCCGTCAGTACGCAGACTTGTCACAATTTCGTCACCCCATCGCAGTATATGCCGGTACAGGAATATTAACCTGTTATCCATCGACTTCTCCCTTCGGATACGCCTTAGGTCCCGACTAACCCTGATCTGATTAGCATTGATCAAGGAAACCTTAGTCTATTGGTGTGCGGGTTTCTCACCCGCATTATCGTTACTTATGCCTACATTTTCTTTTCCAGAAACTCCACCATACTTTACAATATGGCTTCTATGTAACTGGAATGCTCCCCTACCTCTTAATATTTACATATTAAAACCATAGCTTCGGTAGTATACTTATGCCCGATTATCATCCACGCTCAATCGCTCGACTAGTGAGCTGTTACGCACTCTTTGAATGAATGGCTGCTTCCAAGCCAACATCCTAGCTGTCACTGCAATCGAACCACGTTTAAACAACTTAGTATACATTTGGGGACCTTAGCTGATGGTCTGGGTTGTTTCCCTCTCGGCATTGGACCTTAGCACCCAACGCCTCACTCCTGAGAATATGTTATAGCATTCGGAGTTTGTCAAGGTTTGGTAGGCGGTGAAGCCCCCTAGCCTAATCAGTAGCTCTACCTCTATAACACTCTATCTCAAGGCTGCACCTAAATGCATTTCGGGGAGTACGAGCTATTTCTTAGTTTGATTGGCCTTTCACCCCTACCCACAGCTCATCCAAAGACTTTTCAACGTCAACTGGTTCGGTCCTCCATACCGCTTTACCGGTACTTCAACCTGGCCATGGGTAGATCACCAAGTTTCGCGTCTACCCCCACTAACTATACGCCCTATTCAGACTTGCTTTCGCTTCGGCTACGTGTCTGAAACACTTAACCTTGCTAATGAGGAGTAACTCGTAGGCTCATTATGCAAAAGGCACGCCGTCATCCTTATATTTCTTTCTAAAGAAAGAAGAAGGACTCCGACCGCTTGTAAGCGTATGGTTTCAGGGACTATTTCACTCTTCTGTTAGAAGTTCTTTTCACCTTTCCCTCACGGTACTTGTTCACTATCGGTCTCTCAGGAGTATTTAGCCTTACCGGATGGTCCCGGCAGATTCACACAGGATTTCACGTGTCCCGCGCTACTCAGGATACTGCTAAAATATTAATTATTTACGTGTACAGGATTATCACCATCTATGATTGAACTTTCCAGAACATTCCACTTAAAATTAACACTTATATTACAGTCCTACAACCCCACACTTGCCTAAACAAATATGGTTTGGGCTATTCCCCGTTCGATCGCCACTACTTAGGGAATCACTATTGTTTTCTTTTCCTCCGGTTACTTAGATGTTTCAGTTCACCGGGTTTGCTTCCTGATAAATCAGGATGATATTACTTCATAATATCGGGTTTCCCCATTCGGAAATCTTCGGATTAGCAGTTATTTGCACCTTCCCGAAGCTTATCGCAGCTTGTCACGTCCTTCATCGCCTCTGAGAGCCAAGGCATCCACCATACGCTCTTTATTACTTTTCTTAAACTAATTATAACTCTTATTTAAATTATTTGAGTTTCAATTTCAACATGTCAAAGAACTTTTTCCGAATAAACGGAATTGTGGAGAATATCGGAGTCGAACCGATGACCTCCTGCGTGCAAGGCAGGCGCTCTAGCCAACTGAGCTAATTCCCCAGAACTATTGTAGTCCCGAGCAGACTTGAACTGCTGACCCCTACATTATCAGTGTAGTGCTCTAACCAACTGAGCTACGGGACTGTTCGAAGCCTGAGCATGAACTTAATTCTTACGCTCTGGGTAATAAATATAAGAAGTAAAAAAGCAAGTAAGTTTCCTTGAATAAAGAAAACAAAAGTCTCTAAAAAGGAGGTGTTCCAGCCACACCTTCCGGTACGGCTACCTTGTTACGACTTAGCCCCAGTCACCAGTTTTACCCTAGGTCGATCCTTGCGGTTACAAACTTCAGGTACCCCCGGCTTCCATGGCTTGACGGGCGGTGTGTACAAGGCCCGGGAACGTATTCACCGTATCATTGCTGATATACGATTACTAGCGAATCCAACTTCACGAAGTCGAGTTGCAGACTTCGATCCGAACTGAGATCGGCTTTAGAGATTAGCATCCTGTCGCCAGGTAGCTGCCCTTTGTACCGACCATTGTAACACGTGTGTAGCCCTGGACATAAGGGCCGTGCTGATTTGACGTCATCCCCACCTTCCTCACGGTTTACACCGGCAGTTTCATTAGAGTCCCCGACTTTACTCGCTGGCAACTAATGATAGGGGTTGCGCTCGTTATGGGACTTAACCCGACACCTCACGGCACGAGCTGACGACAACCATGCAGCACCTTGTAATATGCCCCGAAGGGAAAATCTGTTTCCAGAAAAGTCATACTACATTTAAGCCCAGGTAAGGTTCCTCGCGTATCATCGAATTAAACCACATGTTCCTCCGCTTGTGCGGGCCCCCGTCAATTCCTTTGAGTTTCAATCTTGCGATCGTACTCCCCAGGTGGATTACTTAATGCTTTCGCTCAGTCACGTACAATATATCGCACACAACGAGTAATCATCGTTTACGGCGTGGACTACCAGGGTATCTAATCCTGTTCGCTCCCCACGCTTTCGTGCCTCAGCGTCAGTGATAGTTTAGTGAGCTGCCTACGCAATTGGTGTTCTGTGTTATATCTAAGCATTTCACCGCTACATAACACATTCCGCCCACCTCAACTATACTCAAGATTAACAGTATCAATGGCAGTTCTGCAGTTAAGCTGCAGGCTTTCACCACTGACTTATTATTCCGCCTACGCACCCTTTAAACCCAATAAATCCGGATAACGCTTGCATCCTCCGTATTACCGCGGCTGCTGGCACGGAGTTAGCCGATGCTTATTCTTACAGTACCGTCAACTCTCCGATGAATCGGAGTATTTCTTCCTGTATAAAAGCAGTTTACAACTACTAGAGCCGTCATCCTGCACGCGGCATGGCTGGGTCAGGCTTGCGCCCATTGCCCAATATTCCTCACTGCTGCCTCCCGTAGGAGTCTGGTCCGTGTCTCAGTACCAGTGTGGGGGATCATCCTCTCAGAACCCCTAAACATCGTAGTCTTGGTGAGCCGTTACCTCACCAACAAACTAATGTTACGCATGCCCATCTTTAACCGAACCAAAGAACTTTAATTTTAAAATCATGTGATTAAAAAATATTATGAGGTATTAATTCCGATTTCTCGAAGCTATGCCTCAGTTAAAGGTAGGTTGCATACGCGTTACTCACCCGTGCGCCGGTCGTCGCCTGGCCGAAACCATCGTTACCCCTCGACTTGCATGTGTTAAGCCTGCCGCTAGCGTTCATCCTGAGCCAGGATCAAACTCTTCGTTGTAGAAAAATTTTTTGACTCAAAATTGTTATCCAAATTCAATTTATATGGAAATCTTACTTGGCTTTTATTTTACTTCTCAATATTTTCAAAGAACAATTTCAAAAAATTGGACTGCAAAGGTAATACCTTTTTATAATACAATCCAAATTTATTTTCACTTTTTTTGAAATTATTTTTACATTCTATTTCAATAAAAAATGTGTATTTGTTTTCATGCTTTTTACTTAAATTCTACTGACGTTTCAGTGTTTCAAAAGCGGCTGCAAAGATAAAAACTATTTTTTTTACTACCAAATCTTTTTTGAAGTTTTTTCAAAATAAATTTCCTTCACATTTTGTAATAATTTTGCTCTAAATATTCATTAATATTCTCGGCATTTCATATTGTCAAAAAACGGCTGCAAAAATAGAGTTAATATTATTAGCCTCCAAATTTTTTTGCACTTTTTTTTAATAAAAATTATATTCTTTCTATAATGCTGTATATCAGTGTTATAATTTGCACTTTTGATCTAATAACAATAGATGTTTTATGATTTTCCAAAATTCTTATATCAAGAATTATTCTTTAGATTGCGAAAAGCCTCAATTAATTTAGGGACAACATGAAAAGCATCGCCTACAATACCATAATCTGAAGCTTCAAACATTGGTGCATCAGGATCAGTATTTATCGAAACTATTACTTTTGAGGAGTTTACCCCAGCTAAATGTTGGATTGCACCTGATATTCCAATGGCAAAATATAAGTTTGGGGCAACAACTTTTCCTGTTTGTCCTACATGTTCTTCATGAGGTCTCCAATCTAAATCGGTAACTGGTCTTGAACAAGCTGTGGCAGCCCCTAATATTTCAGCCATTTCTTCAATCATGCTCCAATTTTCAGGTTTTTTTAAACCACGCCCGGCTGAAACTAATATTTCTGCTTCAGAGACTAATATTTTACCTTGAGACTTTTTAAGTTCAATCGGTTTGCTTCCAAAATCACTATCTTTAATTGTAGGCTGAAATTCTTCTTTCTGCGAATCTACAGAATTTTCAACTAATTTATATGAGTTTTGATTGAGAGTAAGTATTTTAATTTCAGTATTAATTTGAATATCGGCAAATGCTTTTCCAGAATATACTTTTTTTGTAACAACAAAAGGCTCGATTGATTTTGGTAATTCGACACAACCAGATGCTAATCCTGCTCTTAAATTCACTGCCAGCCTAGGCGAAATTGAGCGTCCATTATAATTATTTGCAAAAACAATTATATTGCTTTGGTATTTTTGGGCAACTTCTGAAATCGCTGATTTATATGCCTGAGAAACGAAATCGTCAAGCTTCTCTTCTGTTATGGATACTATTTTTGAAGCTCCATAGTTGCTAAGTTTTTCTAGTTCAACGTTCGAAACTTTCCCGATCGAAAGAGCAATAGTCTCTATTTCAAGCATTTTAGCAATTTGGTTTGCATAGGATACAAGTTCGAATGTAGATTTTTTAAATTTCCCGTCCCAATTTTCTGTATATATTAATATCGACATAATTCCAATTTTTAATTTCTAATAAAACTTCTATATAACTTTTGCTTCTTCGTGAAGGAGTCTGACGAGTTCTTCTGGATTTTCAGGATCAATCATCTTACAAGCAGCTTTTGCAGTTGGCATTTTATAGTTTAAAACTTGAGTAAATGGCTTAAATTCTACTGCTTCAACAACTTTCAAAGGTTTTCTTCGAGACATCATAATACCTCGCATACTTGGAATTCTTGGTTCCTTGGCAATGCCTTTTTGTCCGCTGGCTACAAAGGGCAAACTTGTTGATATTAATTCTTTGCCGCCATCAATTTCGCGTTCAACAAGCCCCTTTTCTTTTTCAATATTCAGGCTTGAAGCACTGGTAATGGAAGGAATATCAAGAAATTCTGCAACCATTTCTCCCACTTGAAAGCCATTATAATCAATTGATTCTTTGCCTGTGAGAATAAGATCGTAGTCTCCTGATTTAGCTACTTCAGCAATCTGCTTAGCTACAAACATTGCATCTGTTGCTTCAGCATTTACACGAATAGCATCGTCTGCACCAATCGCTAAAGCTTTGCGTAAAGTTGGTTCGGTTTCAGGAAGTCCAATATTTAGCACGCTTATTTGAACATCTCCAATTTTTTCCTTAATTTCTAATGCTCGCGTCAAAGCAAGTTCTTCGTATGGACTAATAATAAACTGAACATCAGATTTATCGTACTTTGTGTTGTCCTCTACAAATGCAATTCGAGCTGTAGTGTCAGGAACATGACTAATACAAATTAATATTTTCATTTTATCAAAATTTATATGATTATATATATTGCAAATATATAATAATTTCAATTTTTATAATGAAATAAATGTTATGGTAGTGAAAATACAAAACCTATGATATCACGAATGTATTTTGCTAAAATTGATACAATTAAGAATAGAAAATATTGATTTCCCATACAATTATTCATCTGTTCGATAAAATAATTGCAAAGATAAATTGTAAGTTTTTGGTGAGGAAAATAAAGTGATCCAGCCAGGGCTCGAACCTGGGACCTACAGCTTAGAAGGCTGTTGCTCTAATCCAACTGAGCTACTGGACCATTTTTTCAGCTGCAAAGTTAAAATAAAGATGTTTATCAGCCAAATTTATAAAGTCTCAATAGTGCATTTTTTTTTCTTTTGGTTTTATCTATAGTAAAGACGGCAATTTGGCCAAGTAACTTCAGCAATTATTCAAATTTAGTCTATTTTCAAAAATGAAATTGAATTTGGACCTTCGTTAAAAATTAAGTCCAGAATACTCAAATTTGATATAAATCCATATTTTTCTGAAAATACCTGCTTATATTCATCAAAATTAATACTGGTGCTAGCATTATAAGACTCATTTTTCGGGCTTATGAGATTGCGAAAATCCTGGAAATGATTGTTCGTATCAAATACAAAATTATCAGAAAAACGAATTATTGGGCTAATATTAAGAATTTTATTTACAGTTTCAATTATTTTCAAATTCAAATCGAACAGAAATTCCGTATTTTTTATAAAAAAATCTAAAAAGTCGTCCATATAAAATTCGTAAAATGGCGAAGAACTATAGGCAGATTCAATTGATTTTAAATGTTGCTTTTGCCAATTTATTTCATACGAAATTTTAATATCCCTTATATTGGTTTTTTGGTTTGATAGTTTCTGAACAGGGATACTCAAGCTCAACTTTCCATTTGCAGCATATATTTCACACCTATTTCTATAGGTTTGTTTTAAATAATTTTCGTCGTTTTCGATATAAACAACAGGACAATTTGTAAGTTGCTTGTAAAAATATATTGGGCTGAAATAGCTAATCGCCAACAGCGGAGGTAATTTTTGCATTACGAAAATTAGTATATCAGTAAAGTTTTATCTCTTTCTTCCTTTACTGGTAGTTGGTTTTTCTTGTTTTTTATTGTCTCTCTTATCAGATTTTTGCTTATCGCCTCCAGAATTTTGCCCTGAGAAACCTTCTTGTCTGTTTTCGATAGTTTCGAATTCATTCTTAATTTCAGCTCCGCTTTTTACATATGTATCTAACCAATCTAAAATTGACCTATGCCAAAAAATTGCATTTTGAGGTGTAGAAAAAATATTCCCTTCATCGTTGAAATAGAGGAATTTACTATTAATACCTTGCAGTTTTGCAGCACTAAATGCCTCAACAGATTGAGAAATTGGAATTCGAAAATCGTTTTCACCATGAGTAATAAGCATTGGCGTTTTCCACTTATGTATAAAATTGTGAGGAGAAAATTTATATGAAATGTTCTCATCATTTTCGTGGAACGAGCCACCCAAATCCCAATTCGGAGAAAATAGCTCATCGGTAGTGCCATACCAACTTTCGAAATGGAAAATACCGGAATGTGAAATCAATGCCTTAAATTTATTTGGTTGATTTCCAGCAAGCCAATAAACCGAATATCCTCCAAAATTTTTACCGACAGCAGCAATTCTATTTCTGTCAACAAAAGGCTCTTTAGAAATTTCATCGACAGCAGTTTTCAAATCGACCATACATTGCCCCCCAAAATCTCTATTAATTTTATCTTTCCATTCTTGCCCAAAAGTTGGGACTCCACTTCTATTTGGTGCAAAAACAATATATCCGTTTGCAGCCATCAAATGAAAATTATAATCGTATAAAAAAGTCTGGCTAACAGCAATTTGAGGACCATCTGGTGCATACAAAATTGCAGGATACGATTTTTTTGCATCAAAATCGGGAGGATAAACAATCCAAACCAACATACTTTTTTTGTCGGTTGTTTCGACCATGCGTTTTTCAGTTTTTCCAAATTTCAAATTATCAAGCTCATTTTTATTGAGAAAAGTTAATTGCTTTTCATTACCATTTGAAATTTTTATTGAGAAAATATCAGACGGACTAGACATTGTTTCTTTAATTCCTATAATGTTTTTGTTTGAAAATTTAATATTTGTATAGTCATGGTCGCCATTAGTGAGTTGTGAAATCTCCTTTTTTGTAATATCTAATTGAAAGATTTGACATGTAGCCTGAGTTCCAGAAATGAAATATAAAAACTCACTATCATCAGACCAAGCAAGCTTTGAAGCACTTTCTTCAAAATTTTCTGAATAATTGGTAGTTGTCCCTTCATCGAAACTATAAATCATAATGCTTTTTTTATCATACTTAAAACCAGCCCGATTCATGCTAAGCCATGCAAGTTTTTTTCCATCAGGAGAAAAAACCGGCTCCAAATCGTAGCCATAGCTGTTTGCTGTAAGATTGCTTGTTCGTGAATTTAATGAATTATATAAATATATATCTGAATTTGTACTAACTGCAAGATTTTTTCCTTCCTTTTTGATGCAAGTGTAAGCAATATATTTTCCTTCGCTACTTATATCAATCTGATCGATTTTACCGAAAGGTTTTAAAGGAGAGTCGAAAGGTTCTCCTGGCATAATATCCTTTAAACTAATGACTTGCATTTCAGAATAGTCGGCAAAAACTATATGGCTATGGTAACTATCTGACCACGTATCCAAATGTCTGTAAAGCAAATCGTTGCAAACATTTACATTAGCCTTTGGCAAATCAGGATAAATTTCTGAAAATGCGTCATCTTTTACTTCTCTTGTAAAAAGAATTTTTGACATATTGTTCGAATATTTGTATGAAGTAATTCCGCCTTCAATATTTGTAATTTGCTTCAATTCAGACCCATCCGTATTAGACTCGAACAACTGATATTCTCCTTTTAAAGGACTAAGGAAAGTAACTTTTTTACCATCAGGCCTCCAATTTGCTGCAAATTTCTCATCAGGAAGTTTGTTTATATTAATAGCATTTTGATTATTGTCAAGACTTTGCCCAACAATTTCAAGCTTTTTATTTTTGATTGAATACAAATTCAAATCGATAAAACTGGAATTTTGTTCAATGTCAAAACTTGTGGAACTGAACAATATATTCAGATTATCGGGCGAAACTTGAATATTGTTTATCTTTTTAAATTTCCACAAATCCTCAGGATTCATTACATTTTGCGCAAAAATATTGGCAGAAAGCAAAAAGATTATGTAAATTAAAATTTGATTTTTCATATTGTTATAGTCTTAATTTTAATGAGCTAAGATTTAATCCAATTTTCACACCTTATACATAGCAAAAAAATTGCTCTTGAAATTTAGTATTGAACATTAGAAAAAATAGTTTGCTACTTGTTTTTATACAAAATTTCGTCAATTCTATTTAGAGCTTCCACAGCATTTTCATAATTCGGATAATACTGTAGCACTAAATTATAATCTTCTTTAGATTTTATGTAGTCCTTCATGTATTCATAACACAAACCTCTATTATATATAGCATCGATATAGTTATTTTTGTACGAAATTGCTTTTGAAAAATATTCTATAGCAAAATCGTAGTTTTTAAAATATTCCAAATTTATATACCCAATATTAAAATAAACCGAAAAGTTTGCACTATCAATATTCTCAATAATATATTCATATTCATTAATTGCCTTTTCGAGCTGCCGCTGATTTTGATAGAACATTGCAAGCCCATAGTGCGCAAATATGTTTTCCGGTATAATTTCAATTGCATTTTTATAATAATCTACAGCCAAAGAATCGCCAAGTTGTGCATATATATATGCCAAATTTTCATAAGCCTGATAATGTTCCGGCTCATTTTCTATACATAACTCAAAGTTCTTAATTGCTCGAGAAGTATCATTTAATTCCTTATAAATTATTGCTTTAGTGAAAAATATATCAGACAAATGACTATCAATTGTTTGAGCCGCAGAAAGTAATCTCATCGATTCCTCATATTGTTTGACATATAAATGAATTTTAGCCAGTTTTATTAAAACCTCAGTATTATCCGGAAAATGTTCTAAACAATTATCAAAGGCTTCTTTAGCCAAACCGGATTTTCCTTGCGAGAGTTGGCATTCTCCCAATTTTATATAATACTCAGCTTTTAAGGAATCTAAATTAATAGCAATTGTGAAGTCGCCTATTGCTGAACTTGTTTCATTTTCTGAAATTTTAACTAAAGCTCTGCGAAAAAACAAATCGGCATTTTTCGGATTTTCTCTAATTTTTTCAGATATAAACTCTATTGATGAGCTATCAGGTTTTGCCTTGCCAGGCACATCACTTTTTATTTTCGTCTGTTTGCACGAAATCTGAAATAAGATTGAAAATGCAATTAAGAAAATTGCAAATACTTTTATATTAAATAGTTTAACTGAAAAATTCATGAATTAGAATACAATAAAATTATATTAAACAAATTATTTGGACGGCTTTTTTCAAACATAAGCGCTTATGACAGAACTACATATCTTTCTTTATATGATTGTTATGGAATTTTACTTTTTGAGTTTTCAGATTGTTTAACCATTTGGTTTGGCTTACTAATAGAATCAAAATCTAAAAATTGATGTGCATTTATTTCTTCAATTTTATTTGCAACTATATCTGACTGTTCAGAATGAATTATCTTTATTAATTTTTGTTTTTCTATTTGCTCCCATATTTTATGCTCCTTAGAGTTGATTATATTTGGTTCGTCTCCAATTATATAAAGATTGCTTTCAACTCTGTTTTCCTGATAATATTTAGCAAGCAAGCTTGAAACCTGAAAATAGCGAGAAATTTGTTTATCTATGGTTTGTTCATTTCTGCTAAAATCAATTGACTTTGCACTTGTAATAACTCCATTTTTTCCGATACAATCCAACTCAAATTGAAAATAGAGAGAAGGTAAAACTTTTTCGGTTAAATTAATATTAGTGTGTACTTTCTCTTTAACCCTTGAAATTAGACGATTATTTATTCGCTGATAAAATTCATCATTTGAAGATTCTACTAAATTACGTTTAGATTCATAATCATCCGAGACAAATATTGAAAATAATTTTTTGAACTTTCCGTCATCAATGGAGTCTTCAATTTCAAAAGGCTTACTAAACTGAAGATTATTATTACAATAGCGATTTAGATAATCAAAATAATTGGCATCTAAGAATAATGGAAAAGAAAATAATTTATTTTTATCATCATTAATTTGCTTGTTCAAGTCATCAATCTTATTATTGATTTGCTTCACAATGTAATCAACCAATTCACTACTGCTATCAATTAATCTTTTAGTGATATTTATTTTATTCTTAGAAAATTGCAGTTTATATATCCCATTGCTAAAAACCAAAAGACCAATAGTAATAGTATCTCCAGCTATTGGGTTGGGTGCAATCTTTATAATATTATAATATGATTTCATAGCTATATCCGTTTTAAAAATTCTTCAAAAACTTTTTTATTCCTCTCTTTATCAAATAAGAAATTTTTCAGGCACTCACTTAATTCTTCATTAAATCCTAATTCATTTGGTATGTATCCTTTAATTTTGTTAAAGTTTTCATAAGATTGTTCTATACAAAAGTAAAAATATTTTCTAAATTCATTTATCTACTCTTTTTCTTTCTTCAATTCAAAAACAATCCTTTTTGCAATTTTTGTTTCCAAAATATTTTCATCAAATGTATTGCTAATATACTGTGGATTTAAACTTTCATAGTCCATACTGCAAAAAGTAAATGCATTATCAATAGCATAAATCTTAATTCTATCATTTATATATTGAAAAATTATATTATTATTGGATGGTTTCCTATCTGTATTATCTACCCATATATCAAATAAACCAATTTTGATAATAGTATCGGGATTTATAAATTTTTTGAAATCGACCTTTCCTCTTATTTCAAAGAAATTGGACATTTCAAAAGCTTTTGGTTTAGACAGAGAACCAAATGTAAGTTTCTCATAATAATACTTCTTGTGGTAAAGTTGTGTAAAATCTCTATTTTCAATCAAGGATGGATTTACTTTTATCGCAGCAATTTCAGGTACAGGTATTTGCCATATTTTCAGCAAATAATAACAAATAAATTCATTTAATATATCATAACACGGATTCTTATCTTTAGTCGATTTAATATAATATTTTTCATAATCATCAGCTAAAATTAATAAAGGTGAATGTCCTTCAGTAGGTATTTCCTTTATTATACTTAAGGCTTTAAGGTATTTTAGCTTGCTTAGCATAGTCAAATTTAATATTCAAAATTGATTTTATTATTTAAATATTTCTATTTTTCATAAACTACATCCCAAAATCTTAATTTTCTTCAACTATATGACAATAATTCAAAAACCCAACTCATTTAATTTTAATTGCTCTAAAAAGCAAAACGATACCAACCAATACAAATGGGATACTAAGTAATTGTCCCATATTCAGAAACATATCGCTTTCAAAATTTACTTGAATATCTTTCACAAATTCGATAAAAAACCTTGCAGCAAAAATTCCGATTAAAAATATTCCAAAAAGTAATCCTTGTTTTTTACCAAATTCCCACTTAAAATATCCAAACATTAAAAAGGCAAAAACAGAGATATAGCATAAGGCTTCGTAAATTTGTGTCGGATGTCGCGGAACATTCATAGGATCGCTCCTTTCAAAAATAAAAGCCCACGGCAAACTACTTTCTTGACCATAAATTTCTGAATTTATTAGGTTTCCCATACGAATTAAAAAACCAGATAGAGCAACCACAACAACAATTCTATCCAGTATCCACAAGTACGATTTTTTCGATTTTCGGGAAAATAGATACAAAGAAATTAATATACCAATAGCAGCACCATGACTTGCTAAACCACCATGCCAGATATATAAAATCTCGAGAGGATTTCTTAAATAAAATTCGGGCTCGTAAAATAAACAATGTCCAAATCTTGCTCCGAGAACTGTACCCAAACCAACATAAATAGTCAGCTTGTCTAATAATTCTACCGAAACTTTTTCGATTGCAAACATGTTTTTCATTATATAATAGCCTATAATGAAAGAGCTTGCGAAAAGTAATCCATACCAACGAATAGCCAAGCTTCCAAAATTCAATATTTCAGGATCGACATTCCATGTTATATAATTTAAAATCATACCATTTATTTTCGTAATATATTTTGATGCACAAAAATATACATCTTATTTAAAACAATTGCCATATTTGTAAGTTAAAACGTTGTTTATATATTGATATTTTTTTGCAAGTACTAAATTGTTAAATAACTTTCGTTGAGAGGCAACTTTCGATAATTGGAACATAAAAGTAAAATTCTGTAAAACATGAAACTCACACATAATATATTTAAATATAATTACTCAAATAGCTATTTTGTTGTTTTTCAACTATTATTTTTATTCGGAATATCAATATTTCATTTTTCTTGCGCCAACATGTCTGCTCCTTCTGGAGGTCCAAAAGACGAAACTCCACCGAAAATTGTAAATAGTCTGCCCGAAAATTTTACTACCAATTTCGATGAGCAAATTATAGAAATTACTTTCGACGAATATTTCCAACTTAAAAATGCAGAAAAACAACTAATAATTTCTCCTCCGCTCGACGAAAAACCGGAAATAAAAATCAAAGGCAAAACTTTACACATTAATTTAAACAACGAATTGAACGACAGTACAACCTATACGCTAAATTTTGGAAACTCCATTGTTGATAACAACGAAGGAAATATTTACGAAAATTTCATGTATGTATTTTCTACTGGCGATGAAATAGATTCACTCTCGGTGAAAGGAGTTGTAAACGAGGCATTTACTATGAAAGCAGCCGAAAGCATTTATGTCATGCTTTATGCAAACATTTACGATTCTGTACCATATAAGGAACTTCCACTTTACGTTTCTAGAACATCGAAAGAAGGCAACTTTACTTTTAATAATATCCGCTCCGATACTTTTTTAATCTTTGCCCTTAAAGATGCTAACTCAAATTATCTTTTCGACCAACCAAACGAAGCAATTGCTTTTTTAGACTCGTTTATAGTTCCTTATTCAAATGTAATTGAAAAAATAGATACTATAAAAATACCTATTGACACTATAAAAATTGAAATTGATAGTTTAAATATTACTGACCATTCCGACAGTTTGGAAAATTTTGAAGTAGTTTATATGGATTCAATTGTTGTGAAAAAGATTACAGAATTTTTTCCTGATAATATTGAACTATTTCTATTCGAGGAACAAAACAAAAAACAATATTTAGTGAATACCGCAAGGTCAATCCCCGGCTCCTGCCAATTTTTCTTTTACCTACCATTAAAAGACTCAATTACATTGTCGCCATTAAATTTCGAGGAAAAAGAAAATTTCTATTCGTATGAAAGCAATCTAACAAATGACACTATTACAATATGGATATCTGACACCAATATTTCAAAACTGGACACATTAAGTTTTTTGCTTGACTATTTTAAAGAAGATTCTACAAATACACTTATTCTTTTTACTGACACTGTGCACTTTAAATATAAAAAAGATAAAAAAGATAAGGACAATCTAAATTCGTTAAGCATAGAATTTAATGTGAAAAACAATCGGATGATGGATTTAAATAAAAAGCTGAAAATGAATTGTTCCAATCCGATTGATAATATTGATAGTTCGCAGATTGTTCTATCTCATTTGATTGATTCTGTAGAGATATTTGATAAATTCTTGTTTTTTGGAGATTCAGCAAATTCGCGGCAGTTTTCAATTTCTAAAAAATGGGAGGAAAATACTAAATATAAGCTATTTATAAATCAAAATTGTTTTACAGATATTTTTGGATTGACAAATGATTCAATAGAAATTAGTTTTACATCTCAAGAATTAGAATTTTATGGGAATATAATTTTGAATATCAGTGGCATTGATACAAATTCGATTGTTCAATTACTAAGACTTGATGATAAAGTATTACAGGAATTCGAACTTAGTTCCGACCAAACAATTGAAATAAAGTACCTCCGACCCATTGAATACAATTTGAAAACTATTATTGACAGAAATAGAAATGAAAAATGGGATACAGGGAATTATTTAAAAAATATACAAGCTGAAAAAGTAATAATCTATAATGAAACCACTAAAATCAGGTCGAATTGGGATTTTGAAATAAATTGGGACTTAAAGACGAAATAGTTTAGGAAACTTCTAAAAATGCAAATTTCTTCGTTGTTTCGCAATTTTACAATCCTCATTTACAATAGTAAACTGCGGTTTTCAAATTTCTTACGCCTTGAAATTTACTATTTTTAGAAGTCCCCTTTAGCTAAAATCCGCCATTTTTGGCGACATAAAATAGCCTTTTTCTTGATTCGTAGCATTCAAAAATGCTTTTTCTTTATCCAAAGCTTTTTTTGCTGTATCTTCCCGATAAGAAAAAACCGGTTGATTTAAATATTTTAAAGGCTCAATTCCGCTTGTATCGATTTCAGAAATTTTATCAAGAAAAGAAATAATATTTTTCAAATCCTTTTTAATTATTTCTTTCTCTTCGGCTTCGAATTTAAGAGCTGCTAAAACAGATAGCTTATCAATAAGTTTGTCATCAATTTCAGAAATCATAAATTCTCGACTTGGCATTTCAAAATCAGTCAACATAATACATTTTGAGCCCCTCTGTTGCAAGTAAATTGACAAAGGAGCTCAAAATTTAAAACCTTCTAATGCAAAATATTTAGGTGTAATTCAGGGTTTTCAAAATTTCTTAGAGTTCTTCTTTAGAAATTTGACTATCAACTAAGATTCTGCCACAATATTCGCAAACAATAATTTTTTTCCTTGAACTAATATCAAGTTCTCGCTGAGGTGGAATTTTTGCAAAGCACCCACCACAAGCATCACGCTGCACCTGAACAACTCCCAAACCGTTTCTTGCATTTCCTCTAATTCTTTTGTATGCAGAAAGCAATCGTGGTTCAATTATTCTTTCAATATCTTTAGAAACATTTTGGAGTTTTTCCTCATCCTTTTTAGTGTCTAAAATTATCTCTTCCAGTTCCGATTTTTTATGATGCAAATCAGCAGTTTTATCTTCTAATACGGTCTTGGATTCTTTAGCAAGTGTATTTTTGTCGCTAATTCCTTGTGTATATTCCTTAATTCTTTTTTCGCAGAGTTCTATTTCAAGTTTCTGGTACTCAATTTCTTTTGTTAAAGAATCATACTCACGATTATTTCTAACATTATCTTGCTGACTATTATATTTTTTTATCAACTCCTCAGCAGTAAGCATTTCGTTCTCTTTGCTTTTTATTGAGCTTTTTAAGGTTTGAATCTCATCTTCATAATTTCTAATTCTGGTTTGCAATCCAGCAATTTCATCTTCCAGATCGCCAACTTCCAAAGGAAGCTCGCCTCTTAAAATTTGTATTTTATCAATTTCTGAGTCGTTGGTTTGCAACTGATACAAAGCTCTCAGTTTCTTTTCAATCGAAATTTCTCTGTAATTAATTACATTTTCTTGTTGTGTATCCATATTTTCAATAATAATTTATCGGATTTAAATTTTTACCTGATAAAAAAACCGCAAAATTAGAGAATTTTTTTGTAAGTAAATCATAAAAAATATTTATGGCAATTTGTTCGCTCTCAAAATGCCCAATATCAGCAATTAATATTTTTTTTTCGGCATCGAAAAACTCATGGTATTTAAAGTCTCCGGAAACAAAAATATCTGCACTGGCAGCAATTGCATTTTTCAGCAGAAAACTTCCGCTCCCACCACATACTGCAACTTTTCTGATTTTTTTACCCAAAAGTTCAGAATGCCTGACAGTATTTACATTGAAGTCTGATTTTAATTTCTTTAAAAAGGAAATTTCGTCAATAGAATCTTTAAGTTCACCAATCATTCCCATCCCTGCTTTTTCATACAAATTATCGAGCGGATAAATATCATAAGCAACTTCTTCGTAAGGATGTGCATTTAATAGAGCCTCAATTATTTGGGACTGAAGATATTTCGGAAAAATAGTTTCAACTCGAACTTCCTTTTCAAAATGGATTTTTCCTTTTTCGCCAACATACGGGTTTGCACTTTCAGAAGCTCTGAAACTCCCGATTCCTTCAATATTATAACTGCAAAAATCGTAGTCGCCAATTTTTCCACCTCCCGCACCGAACAAAGCTTGACGTACTTTTTCAGCATCTTGAATAGGTGCGAACGTTACAATTTTTTTCAGAAAATCGGTTTTCGGTGATAAAACTTTACAATTCGACAAGCCAATTTTTTCGCATATTTTTGTATTTATGCCTCCCTGAGCACTGTCTAAATTTGTATGAGCCGAATAAATTGCAATGTTATTTTGAATTGCTTTTATTACAATTCTTTCAACATAATTTTTTCCTGTGATTTTTTTTAAACCTGAAAAAATTATGGGATGATGTGAAATAATTAGATTGCATTGTTTTTCAATTGCCTCATCTACAATATCTTCAGTAATATCAAAACATAATAGTACTGATGAAATAGTTTGATTTTTATCGCCAATTATAAGTCCGGAATTGTCGTAATCTTCCTGAAAATCAAGTGGAAACTGAGCTTCTAAAAATGTTGTTAATTCATTTATTTTCATATAATTATTAATATTTTTTCATGCAAATGAAACCATCTAAATTTTATCGTGAATCTGGAGAAGCAATTTTTTAACATTTTGTAGTTTTTTCACTATTTCAAAATTATGCTCAGTATCTTCTTTATTGTCTTTTAACTTCATTTTGGCACCTTTCAGTGTCATCCCTCTTTCTACAAGCAAATAATATATCATCCTCACTTGCTCAATATCTTTATTTGTGAAAATTCTGTTTCCCTTGCCGCTTTTTTTTGGTCTTAATGTTCCGAATTCTTTTTCCCAGAAACGAATTTTTGAGGTATTAATATCAAACATTTCAGCTACTTCACCAATCGAATAGTGAATTTTTTCAACTTTTGGCTCTATATATGGCATAAATATTTTATATTTTTTTATGTTAAATCATTGTAAATCACGGCTATCATTTCTCAATATAATAGCATAAAAGACAATATTGAAAACAGACCTAAGCCAAAACCAAAATATATTTGCGTTGCCTTATGTCTATTTAAAAATAGTTGAGCAAAACCCAACATTCCGGCGAGCAAAATTGAAATCATAAGCATTAGCTGCAAATCAATTAACAGCCGAATAGAAATTGACAAAATAATTCCAACAATAGCTCCAATGCTAATCATATGGTAGCTGATTTTCCATTTAATAGAAATTATTGAAGAAAGCAAAACTGTAATACTTGAAGCAAACATAAATAATTGCAAAAACAAAGGAATCGACATTCTTCTTAGCAGGTAGAAAGCAAATAAATAGGATATCAAAACTACTGAATGAATAAGTATTTGATTCTGTCTTGGACTATTTTTTTTATTACCTTTTTGGTTGAAATATAAAAATGGCAATACACTTAATGGCAGTACGAATGTGCAAACCAAAACTACAAGATAAATCAATCTTTGCACTTCAAAGGCAATGTATGAAAGGTAAGTTCCTGTATTAAATATTATTGCAATTGCAATAGTGGGCATCAATATTGGATGAAAGATTAATGAAATGGTTTTTGCAAATAATTTCATATTTATAAATGAATGGTTAAAAATTTGAATTTAATATTGATAAATGACCAAATATATTTCGTTATTATATTTCTTTTCTCAACCGAGCAACAGGAATATTTAGTTGTTCCCTATATTTTGCAACAGTTCTTCTCGCTACAGGATATCCTTTTTCGTTAAGAATTTTACCTAATTTCTCGTCGGTTAAAGGTTTCTTTTTCGACTCATTATCAATACATTCTTTAAGAATAATTTTTATTTCACGAGTCGAAACTTCTTCGCCCGAATCGGTTTGCATTCCTTCCGAAAAGAAATATTTCAAAGGAAAAATTCCAAAATGTGTTTGAATATATTTGCTGTTTGCCACCCTTGAAATTGTTGAAATATCGAGTTCGGTTGTTTCGGCTATATCTTTTAAGATCATTGGACGAAGCTTGGTTTCGTCTCCATCCTGAAAATATTCGTTTTGATAATTAATTATTTCGTTCATTGTCAAAAGCAAAGTATTCTGGCGTTGTTTTATTGCATCGATAAACCATTTTGCTGAGTCGAGTTTTTGTTTTACATAAACTGCCGCATCTTTATCTTTGCTCGTCTTTTTCTTACTTTTACTAATGGACAAAAGCATTTCGGAATATGTGCGGCTAATGCGTAATTCAGGAACATTTTTCTGATTTAGTGTAAGTTGCAATTCGCCACTATGATTTTCGAGGAGAAAATCCGGCATTACGTATTGAGCTGTCCGGTTTCTTTGGTCGGAGTATGAACTACCGGGCTTTGGATCTAATTTAAGAATTTGATTTATAGCATCTTTCAAATCTTCTTCAGTGATATTTAATTTCTTGATTATTCTATCGTAGTGTTTTTTTGTAAACTCATCGAAATTAAATCTTAAAATCAAATAGGCAATATAAATTGGATAGTGTTCGGAAGTTTTATCAACCTCTTGAATAATTTGATCGCTTTGGCAATCTTCGCCGCTATTAAGCTTTCTTCTGATCTGGATTACAAGAGACTCCTGCAAATCTTGAGCTCCAATTCCAGGAGGATCGAAATTTTGAATTATTCTTAGAACGTCTTGTAGCTCTTTATATCCAACCTCAATATTCTTTGCAAAAACAATTTGGTCGCTAATTGTTTCTAAATCTTCTCGCAAATATCCATCCTCATCAATATTTCCTAAAATATATTCTGCAAGAATAAGCTCACGTTCGCTCAAAACTCTCAAACCTAATTGAGCTTTTAAATTTTCATTAAAAGATGTTCCAACAGAAAAAGGAATAGTTTCTTTTTTGTCGTCTTTAGAATAATTCTTGGTACTGAGTTTATATGATGGAGTTTCGTCCTCCTCTTTTATATATTCTTCTATCGAAAGCTCATCTTTTTCTTTAACTTCCTGTTCGTCGGCTTGTTCTTCTTGCGAAAATTCGTCTTCGTCAGCGCCTTCTTCAAGGGTAGGATTTTCTTCAATTTCTTTTTTTATTCGCTGCTCTAATTGAATAGTAGGAACTTCAAGTAGCTTTATCAACTGAATTTGCTGCGGAGATAGCTTTTGAGAAAGTTTTTGCTGTAATCTTTGTTTTATCATTAAATATTCCGTTTAGAAAAACTCTTTACCGAAATCAAAATTACTAAAATCATTTTTATTATTAAAATTTATTATAAACAAAAAGTCCACTTTCGTGGACTTCTTTATATCAATTTTAAGGAATATGAATTTCAATTTTAATCAACTCTTCCGGGATATTGCTCAAGAGCTTTTTCTAAAACTTCCATTGCATTTTTCAGGTCTTCATTATTTAAGACATATGCAATGCGAACCTCATTTTTGCCAAGTCCTTTTGTAGCATAAAAACCGGTTGCCGGAGCCATCATTACTGTTTGCTTTTTGTACTCGAAACTCTCCAGAATCCACTGGCAAAACTTATCTGAATTGTCAATCGGAAGTTTTGCAATAGTATAGAATGCACCTTTTGGCATTGGAGTTTTCACACCTTTCATTTTTTTCAAAGCGCCTATCATGTAATTTCGTCGGCTGATATATTCCGCCGAAACAGCATCAAAATATTCTTTTTTAGTGTCGAGCGATGCTTCGCCGGCAATTTGACCCAAACTCGGAGGGCTCAATCTTCCTTGTGCAAACTTCATAGCTGTTGACATAACATCTTTATTCTTAGACACAATTGCTCCAATTCGCACACCACATTCGCTGTAGCGTTTCGAAACAGAATCAGTAAGAATTACGTTGTTTTCAATTCCCGGGATGTGCATTGCCGAAAAATGATTTTCTCCATCGTAGCAAAATTCTCTATAAACTTCGTCTGAGTATAAATATAAATCGTATTTTTTAACAATCTCACCGAGTTTAAGCATTTCTTCTTTAGAATACAAATAACCGGTCGGATTGTTAGGACTACAAATGACTATGCCTTTGGTTTTTAAAGTAATTTTCTTCTCGAAAGATTCTATCGACGGCAATGCAAAATCTTCTTCTATAGACGAAGTTATCGGTACAATTTTTACTCCTGCAGAGATTGCAAAACTGTTATAATTTGCATAAAAAGGTTCAGGAATAATTACCTCATCTCCCGGATTTAGTGTCGATAAAAATCCAAAAGAAATTGCTTCGGAACCGCCGGCTGTAATAATAATCTCGTTGTGATCGACATTGATGTCAATATTTTGATAGTACTTGGCTAATTTTCGTCTATACGATTCATTTCCGCCAGAGTGAGAATACTCAATTACCTTTAAGTCAATATTTTTTATTGCTTCAAGAGCCGGAGGAGAAGTTTCAATATCGGGTTGTCCAATATTTAAATGATAAATTTTTACTCCTCTTTTCTTGGCATCTTCTGCAAAAGGAACTAATTTTCTGATTGGCGAGGCTGGCATATTTACGCCTCTTTCTGATATTTGTGGCATATTTTTAATTATGAATTATGAGTTATGAATTATAAAAACACTATTTATACTCAAAACAGTTAATATTTTAACTTTTACAAAATCTGTAATATTTATCAAACCATTGAATAATTGAATAATTGTATCATTGAAAAATTGAATCATTGTATCATTATATCATTGTATCATTATATCATTGAACAATTTTTTGTATAGTAAACAAGCTTTCCTATTTTGCAGGAATTCTTTTGGGTCTCTCAACAGAATTTGGTTTTGCTCTGTTTGTAGTTGGTTTTTGTGTAGCTCTTTCTACTTCACCTTTTATGACTAAGCGAATCGGAGAATTTTTCGCATTCGAGTAAACTGTGATTGTTTTTTGAAATCTGCCTTGTCTTCTTGTGTCGTATTTAACACTAATCACTCCATCTTTACCTTTTTTGATAGGATCTTTTGGCCAGGTTGGAACTGTGCAACCGCAAGACGATTTCACATTAGTAAGAATAAGTGGCTCTTTTCCAGTGTTTTCAAATTTAAATTCATAAACCCCATTTCCTTTATGTTTCAGCAAACCATAATCGTGGGTAGTTTCATCGAAAGTGATCTCTGGAGCTCTCTTATTTTCTTTTTTCTCACTAATTTCTTTTTGTGCAAAACCAACTGTACTAACAAAAAGAAAAGTAAAAACTACTAATAATAACTTTTTCATAACATTATATTATTAAATTAAATTTATGGTGCAAACTTATAGTATTTTATCTGAAAATTAATTCTTTTTTTTATTTATATTGTTGTAAGTCGTTTCTAATGCTGTCCTTATATATTGGTTCAAATTTTCTTTTCTAATTTCCAGATAATTTTCAATTGCTGAATAAAAGTCTTCATCTGTCTTACCTGCATTCATCAGGATTTTGATTAATTCAAATCCGCCCTTTTCATAAGCCATACTTATAATAAATCCACCTAAAACATATCTGTAGTCAGTATATTGGTCAAGACTCCTCAATTTCAACATGTTATTCAAATCAATTTCTGGATGCTGAATTAAATGTTTATTCAAACGAATTAAGTGCCAATCTAAATCTTTTCCTCTACTCATTCCAAAATATGTTGCTACGCCTTCGTTAATCCAAAAATGGCAATTCGGATAATATGGATTTAATAAAATATGAATAAACTCGTGAGGATAATATTCGTCTAAACCCGAGGAATAAACTATTCTATTTTTTGAATCTGCCTTTCCTGAAGCAATTTGATTACCATTGTCTCCTATAATAAAATCAAAACCTTTTATTTTTTGAATTTCTTCAACAGAAGAAGCGAAATAATAGTCAATCGTATCTATTGGAACATCAAAATTTTTGCTTATTGATTCTAGAAAATCAATTTGTTTTTTTGCCAATCTATAATTAAAGTTATGAACCTTTGGATAATGGAACTTAATAAAACCGACTATTGAACTGAAAAAATAAAGATCTGAATTAATTGGTAATGGATTGAATAATTTTAACTCCCCATTTTCCTGAGCGGCATAAACATGAAAAATATATTGAATATTACTTGTATTTTCTTTTTGACTAAACTCCATTAAAGAAGTAATCTTATAATATTCCATTATTTTCCTAATACTTAATACTTTGATATTGGAATAACTCAATAATTGCAGATAATTGTCAATTCCAAATTGAAGTTCTCTTTCAATAAGAAAGTAAGAATCGTTACCGTACTTTTCAACTTCATCAGAATTCCAATATTTTGCTCCTATTGAATCGTCTTTTGTATTCAAAAAATCTAACCAAAGATTTAATGGTTCAGCCACTTTGAAAACTGTAGTGTCAATATCGTAATTAATTGAAATGTTTTGTCCTAAACAATTAATAGTAAAACCTAACAATAAAATTATGTATAAGTTACTTTTGTTCATTTTTACTATTTCACTATAAAAACAACCATCATTTAGCTATTCAATTAAGTTGTCCTTCAAAAAGTTGAACGAACATTTTTTTTGGTTTTAGAACTGCCCATTTTTTCAGACTAAAAAAAGTACCCGGAGCTAAATATCCCAATCGCAAATTGTTAGTACTGAATTTTTGATAATCTTCCAGACTTTCATAATTATTAAAAGTGATTTTATCGGAATTTAAAATAGTTACTATTCCGCTACCAATTACTTCCATCCTTAAATTTGGATAAATTATTACGGCAGTATCTTCGTCGATTCCAATTCCTTTGAAACTTTTTCCGGTGAGAAGAAATTGACTTAATCTGGCAATTCTTGATCGCTGAGTGAAATGCGTATCCACAGTAATTCCTTCTAACAAACCAAAGCCCGGACTACTCACAACTGTTCCTTTGCAAAACCCTTCGTAATCGCCATCGTAAATCATTGGATTACTGATAATTGCTGCACCTGCACTTGTTCCCACAATCGGCAATGTTCCTGCATAGAATCTCTCAAATATTTTTTGCAATAGTTTTGATCCGTTGAATATTTTTGCCAAGCGATATTGATCTCCTCCACTAATAAAAACTAAATCGGCACGGTCGATCATTTCAAAATTTTCTTTTCTATCCACTTCATCACGATACCTGATATCCAATCTTTCAATATGCTTAACTTTCAAATCTCTGAATGTATTTGAATAAGAATCTAAAACGTCTCTTGAATATGTTGAGGCTGAAGGAATAATAGCAATATTTTTTGCTTTTGTAATTTTTATAATTGCTTTCAAAATTAATTTATCTTTGCGTTTGTCTTCTGCCCCGCCAATTAGTATTAAATGACTTCTTTTCGAAATTTCCGGTTCTTTCATTTATTTCATTTATATTTTTTCGGCTGTAAAATTACAAAAAGAACTGAACTTAGATTTGTTTTTTTGGCTTCATCAATAAGTTTTTATAAACTTATTTTATCCCTGCTATCATGGATTTGCAATCCGTGCGCCAATCAGCATTAGTCATATTGATAAAATATACTTTATCAATTTCATGTATTTTGTTTTTATCAGACATTTATAAAAGATAAATATTTTTCATAACAATTTAGGTTTGTGCGTTTTCTTGGATTTACGGATTGCAAATCTATACGAGTTGGGAGGAATAGGGGAAATCATTTTTTCACAAAACCGGTGAAACTTGAGGAATTACATACATTAGTTTATTCTTGTTTGTAGAAAAAATAGTAAAAAATCAAATATGCGTTGGCTATAACCAGCACTTTAATCTTTGCTTTGTAGGTTTTAACCAGCATTTTTTCTCTTTTTTGCTGTTTATATAAAACGTTTTTTCTATCTTTGCATTATGGAAAATCTGAGAAACAAATTTTTACGGCTTTTGAAGCAGACAAATTACGCCTACAAAAGGTATCTGTATTACAAAATAAACTGGAATTCGAGACTGATAATAATAAAAGGGCAGCGTGGTGTTGGAAAAACCACTATAATGCTTCAATACATTAAAGATAAAATAGAAACACTTTCCAAAACGCTTTATATTTCGCTTGATGATATATATTTTTCTGGAAATAGCCTATCCGAATTTGTAGAGCAGTTTGTTATGAACGGAGGAAAAAATCTGTTTATTGACGAGGTTCATCGATATCCAAACTGGTCGGTTGAGATAAAAAACATTTATGACTTCTATCCTGATTTAAAAGTAGTAGCAACAGGCTCGTCGGCAATTGCAATTGAAAAAGCTAAAGCAGATTTAAGTAGAAGAGCCTCTGTGTATCATCTTCACACTTTATCTTTACGAGAGTTCATAGCTTTATTTCACAAAATTGAAATTGATAAACTTTCAATAGAAGAAATTGTTGATTCGCATGAAGAAATATCGCTTAATATCAACAAGTTCATCAAGCCGGTAGAATTATTCAATCAATTTATAAAATACGGTTCTTACCCCTTCGCAAATTTCAACGATCCATTGTTTTACGATAAATTAAATTCAATTGTGAATATTACCATAGATAATGATATTCCAACATTCGAGAATATTAATTATGAAACAAGGATCAAAGTAAAAAAACTGTTGTACCTAATATCGTCAGCAGTTCCTTTTAAGCCTAATGTTGCGGAACTAAGCAAGAAAGTTGGGACAAGCAGGGATATTTTACTGAAGTACCTGCACTTGATTTCGAATGCCGAAATCATAAATCTACTAAATCAATCGGGTTCGCCAACTTCTATTTTGCAAAAACCCGAAAAAATATATATCAACAATCCGACTTTGATGCTTGCGCTTGATGAATCAGCAAATGTGGGCACACTTCGCGAGACTTTCTTCATGAATCAAGTATCCTCAAATCACAAATTGAATGCTCCAAAAACTGGCGATTTCCTTGTAGATAACAAATATCTTTTCGAAATTGGCGGGAAAAATAAAACCAAAAAACAAATTGCAGGAATTCCTAATTCGTTTACGGTACATGCAGATATGGAATTCGGCTATAAAAATAAAATTCCACTGTGGATGTTTGGGTTTTTGTACTAGTGTCAAGTCAAGTGTAGTATGATGTAAATGTTGTAGCTAATTTTTGAATTTTATAAAATGATAAAAAGTAAGCATAGCCATAGCTACGTGAATTTTTTTATCATGAAACAAAAACGAAAAGAAACAAGACATTGTGCGTCATAATATACTTGTCTTGACACTAAGTGAACATTAAATAATTGCACATCAAATCAGAACTACACTTTTAATAGTCAAATTCTAATTGAATTGTTGTAAATGTAGTATCCAGTTTCGCATTTGCATTTTACGTATTGCAAACATAGCTAAAACAACAGTAACACAAACATGCTACAGTTTTATTATTTTCTCACATTTCCAATAATTGTCATAGAAAAGACTAAGGTAATACACACCAATATTTAAAGACTTAATATTCAGCAATATTTCATTAGTATTTCTATAATTCTTCAAAAGAATTAGATGACCATTATTATCTCGGATTTCTAATTTAATTAAACTAATTTCATTGTTGAAATCAATATGTAATAGATCTGAACATGGAATAGGATATGTGATATGATTATTACCAAGCTCATATATTTTATCAAAATTCTCAACTTCACCATTATTGATTTGAAAACTATCAATTGTAAATGAATCAACATTAGTGATAACATCATCTAATTGACTGTTAGGGAAATAATTAAATGATGAAGTAGAAATAATGCCTTGCTGAATGCAATCATCAATAATGATATTTACATGAGAGCCTGAAGATGCTGAAAACCCCGGATATAGATTTATTGATTCACCTGCCTGAAAAAGGACTTCTTCGGCAGTTGATTCTACTACTACTGGCAAAATATTGGCAACACTTACAGAATTAATTGCAATAAAATCCAATAAACCTTGTCCTTCAAGAACTAAATCATTTATTTCTAAATCAGGTTGATTGATGCAGCATTGTAATGGTAACTTTATGTTGATATAGTCAGTATATTGAGGCATTAGCCAGAAATCATTTAATTTAACAAAACTCACAGAGTATTTGAATGGAAATTCAGGATTACAATCATTATACAAATCCATTTCCCATACATAAGTCGTGTTTGCTACAAGAGTACCAGCATCATTTCGACCATCCCAATAAATTGGTTCAGTAATACCATTTACACTAAAAATGTTTGGAATCTCTCGAACAACGTATTGACCTAAAAAGTTCCTAATTACAATATTTTTAGCTTCAAATACATTATCTAAACCATCAACCTGCATAATGCCCAAGCCATATGGAGCCCCCTGTACAGGAACCCAAAAAGGTACACTAGGGATAATGGGTCCATCTGTTCTACTACATGGATCATAAGTGCAATAATCTACTTCTTCCATTGTAACTTCATATATCCCTAATTTTTGTCCATCACAAATCGTTAAACCCATAATTTCCCAATTTTCAATATTTACTACTTCAATTGTAAACCAGTCATAATTATTGAAGTCATTATTGGGAGTATTAAAAATAAATTGGATTGTATGATAGCCTACAGAATATTCAGACAAATCAAATTCTTTCATTATTATTGTATGCTGTCCAATTTGATTAGTCTTATGCGCCATATAATCAGCAGAACAACGCTCACAAAACTGCCATTCACAACCATATTTTATTTTTTTCTTTGAAATATAAAACACGAGTTTAGAATTATCAAAGTCTAAAAAACTAATCTTTATTTCGCAATTTACTTCATATGATTTAGCTGGTTCGAGATTATCATCTAAATGTTGCTGTATTAACTCATAGTCTCTTATTGCAATGTATCTATAAGAATACATCTCATACCAATCAGGAGAATGTAATCTAGTGGTATTATTATCATATGCCCTTCCTTCCCAAAAATCACAATTATCTTCATCAAAATTCCAAGCTGGTATATCATCAACACCAGGAGGATATAAATAATCTCCATTTAAGAATTCTGGATTTTGTATAAGATTTTGACTTTGTATCGTAAAATACGATATTAATAAAATTATCAAAGTTATTTTTTTCATATGCAATATTTTAAAAATAATAATTTACAGATAAATAAACATACACACTTTCAAACTTAATAATTGGCCTATATTGAAACCCAATCTCTGGTAGAATATATGAATTATTCAATTTGTATAAATAATATGATGTAGATAAAAACAAGATTGGATATCCAAAACGAGCATCACCTCGTGAATTAAAACTAAAAAACCAATTATCGTCCTCTAACTTATATGGATAAAGCCACGATGCATAAAACATTGAACCTGTTGACAATAAGAATCTTTTAATTTTCAGATTTAGAGTAATAGGTACAGATAGTACTATTATATGCCTTGTTGATGGAGGAACAGCCCTAAATGAGAAAGAGTTAGTATCAATTAAGTTTTCATTAAAATAAAACTTTTGTCTATATGTATAATCATAAAGACTCAGACCAATTGACATTGAAAAGTTCTTACGCCTGAATATTCTGAAATTGCCTCCAATATGTCCAGAAATAGCACCAGATATATTTAAACTATCTACCGATCCATCACTCAAAAAATAATCAATAAGTGTTGTATCCGCAAAATACCAAGGTTTAAAAAAAACACCATATTGCACACCTGCATTTATTGAATATTTATAATCCCCAATTTTTTCAGTTTGTCCAATACTAATAATTGGCATTAAAACAATAATAATGGTAATTGCTACAATTTGTGTTATCTTTGTTATATCCATAATTAAAATGTTAAGTTATCAGTTTTTTATTACATTATTACAATTTTCTAGCTTTGTAATTTTCTTGTTCAATTCAATAATATAAAGCGTCAATTCTTCAATCCTTTAGAATAACATATGTTACAATTTCTTCCTACTGAACAATCACTTGTTTATTATGAATAATTGAACCAACTACAACTTTCATAAAATAAATTCCATTAGTTTGATTTGATATATCAATATTAACAATTCTCTCACTAATTTCAAAACTTGAAAATACACTTTGCCCTAAAGCATTTACAATTTCAATTGCATTTATTAATTCTTCTGAACTGTTACATTGTATTTCAAATCTGCCAGAACTTGGATTAGGAAATATTAATATTTCAGTTTTTAAACAGTTTTCTTTTTCAAAATCTTTTAAACTATCCAAAACTATTGAATCTGTTAATAATTCGACTACGAAACCAGCTTTCATTGAAGCAGGTTGATCGAAACTACATTGTGGCTGAAAATTGACTTTTCTATAGTCTAAAATATTGTTTGAAGTGTTTATGTCTGCCTTAAAAAAAGAGCTATTTTCAGCATGAAAACCAGGCTTTAATGTTATCTTTCTGTCAGCAATATAAAAAACTGAAGCATTTGCAAGAATTGTATTTGAAGATACAATATCAGTTGATTGAACAATTGGTGAAACATCACCTATTTCTACGTTTTCAATAAAATTTTCATAAGTAAGGCAAAACAAATTATGCAACAGCATATAATCAAGTCCACTGTAGTGTCCCATTTTGTCATTTGAGTCACCTAACCATTCCGGCCAGATTAACCGGTTTAGTGAAGACCAATCCAATTGAGCCCAATATCCATTGACAATTTCATTGAAATTGTAAGGCCCACATTCAGGCGCTGAATTTAACAAATCTAAGTATGTTTGTCTGGCATTTTGTTGAGAATAAGAAATATCAGAGAATGAGTGAATTATTCCACGGATTAAACGCAGATGCTCATACCAGTGTACATCAAGCATTACATGTCGAAGAAATTCATAATATGTAAAAGAATCTCCCCCCCAACCTAAGCCTTGCCAAGAACTTTCACCGTTCATTATTGATATTAGAGAG